>Ga0164290_1000428_pt1 | contig 137969 bp, 133 predicted proteins | sample Micstemetagenome_FD_108782 | JGI IMG/M metagenome (GOLD analysis project Ga0164290, IMG submission 108782) | Contaminated culture microbial community from soil near Moab, Utah, USA - Microcoleus steenstrupii SON62 (Illumina Assembly) | ecosystem: Environmental > Terrestrial > Soil > Soil crust... | reverse complement strand
AATCGCATATGACGTCGAGGGGCGAAGCACCCCCACTCCGTCACGCTTCGCGTGCCACCTCTCCCCCTGCCCGGGGGAGAGGAAAGGCGCCAAGAGTGCGGCCGTCCTTCCTCTCCCCCGTCGATCGAGGGAAAGGTGGCGCCGCGAAGCGGCGACGGAGTGGGGGTCGATCGCCATATGCGATTGCCCTGCCCTTGCGGGGAGGGGCCAGGGGTGGGGGTCGTACGGCAGCGCTGTTGGCGTCGAGGTTTTGGCTCGGCGAAGAGCTTGGGCCTGCATCGCCGGCTATGCGGAACCACCCCCACCCCTAACCCCTCCCCGCAAGGGGGAGGGGAACCGCGCGGCTCAGCGCCGAGGCACGTCGATCGCGATGTTGCCTTCTCCGTCAAGCGACGCGGCGAAATCCGGTGGCACCACCACCGTCGTATCGTACTCCAGCACGAGCAGCGGCCCCCGGCGCGGCGTGGCCGTCAGCTCCGCGCGGCTGATCACAGGCGTGTCGACAAGGCCATGCTCCGGCCCGAAATACGCCTTTCGGCTTGACGGGCCGCGGCCGGCCGCACCGATGTCGCCTGCCCACGCGATGCGCTCCGGGTTCTGCCGCGGCACACCGCCGACGATCCGTGCAGTGACAAAGTCGAACACCTTGGTGCCGCCGCGGTGCCCGAAGGTGCGCTCGTATTCCGCCTCGAAAGCTTCCTCGAGCACGCGCAGGCTGGATGCGTCGATGCGCCTGTCGTCGAACGGCACCGTGATCTCGGCGGACTGCCCACGATAGCGAAGATCGGCGCGGGCGGTGATCCTGATCTCCGCCGGGTCGAGCCCTTCGGCCACCAGCCGAGCGGTGATGTCTTCACGCAGTCGCGCATAAGCCTCGGCGATAGTGCCGGCATCAGCCGGCGTCGTAGCGCACAGCACCGAGCGCGCGCCGTGCTGCTCGACCGGGGCGGCGAGCAGTCCGAAGGCGCTGAACACGCCGGGCGAGGCCGGGACCAACACGCGCTTGATGCCGAGCTCGCGCGCGATTGCCGCCGCATGCAGCGGGCCTGAGCCGCCGAACGCGATCATGGCGAAATCGGCCGGGTCGCGGCCGCGCTCGACCGAGACTGTCTTGATGGCGCGCACCATGTTGGAGTTGGCGACGAGGTAAATGCCCCAGGCGGCCTCCTCGATGCCGAGCTTCGCCGCTGTGCCGACATGGGTGTCGACGGCTTTGCGAGCCAGGCCGACATCGATCGACAGGCTGCCGCCGGCCAGCGATCCCGCCGCGAGGTAGCCCAGCACCAGATTTGCGTCGGTGACGGTCGGCTTGTCGTTGCCCTTGCCGTAGCAGGCAGGACCCGGAACCGAACTCGCACTGCGCGGGCCGACACGCAACGCTCCGGCATCGTCGATGCGTGCGATCGAACCGCCGCCGGCGCCGACTTCGGAAATGTCGATGACCGGGATTTTCAGGAGATAGCCGCTGCCGCGCACCAGCCGGCTGCTGACGGAGATCTCGGAGCCGACCTCGTATTCGGATGCACGCAGCATCTCGTCATCCTCGATGATCGAGGCTTTCGTCGTCGTGCCGCCCATGTCGAAGGTGATGAGATTACGGTGGCCGCCGGCCCTGGCGATGCGCGCTGCTGCGACGACACCGGCGGCCGGGCCGGATTCTATGATGGTCACGGCGTTCTTCGCCGCCGCGCCGGCACTGATCAGCCCGCCGGCAGACTGCATGACCAGGATCGGCGCGCGGATGCCGGCGGCATGGAAGCGGGCGCGAAGATTGTCGAGGTAGCGGCCGACCAGCGGCACGACGTAGGCGTTGACCACGGTGGTGGAGGTGCGTTCGAACTCGCGCACTTCCGGCAGCACCTCATGCGACAGCGACACCGGCAGGTTCGGAAAGGCGCGGCGGAGCATCTCGCCGATCGCCTTCTCGTGCTTAGGCTCCTTGTAGGCGTGAAGGCAGGAGACGGCGACGGACTCCACGCCGTGTTCGCGGATGCCCGCAAGTGCGGTCTCGAGTGAGCGCTTATCGAGCGGCGTCAGCACGCAGCCGTCGGCTGCAACGCGCTCGCGCGCCTCGTAGCGATGCTCGCGCTCGGCCATGGGCTCGGGTTTTGCCCAGGACAGATCGTAGGAGAAAGGGATGCGGATGCGGCGCAGCTCCAGCACATCGCGAAAACCTTCGGTGGTGATGAGTGCGGTCTTGGCGCCGCGGCGCTCGAGGATCGCGTTGGTGGCAACGGTGGTGGCGTGCAGGATTTCCGAGACGTCGCCATGCGCGATGCGCTTGTCGTCGAGATAGTCGATCACGCCTTCGACGATGGCACGGCCGAAATCGTCTGGTGTCGTCGGCACCTTGCGCTTGTCGAGGGTGCCGTCGCCATACTGGAACACGATGTCGGTGAAGGTGCCGCCGATATCGGCCGCGACCTGGAGCTTTTGCGCGGTCATCTTTTCCTCACTCGGCTGCAGCACCGGGCCGGCGGCGTCGTTCTTCCGTCGCTGCTTCATCGATCCGCCAGGGGTTTTTCGTGATCACGACGCCATAGTCCCGGCGCGCCGCTTCGACCGAGACCTTGCCGTTGCGCACATCGGCCAGAACGGCCAGCGCATCGCGGGCAAAGGGGTCGCCGAAACCGCCGCCGCCGGCGGTGACGTGGCGCACGCTGTCGCCGCGTTTCAGCGGCTTGATGAATTTGGTCGGCAACAGTTCCCAGCCGTCCCCGGACGACAGATGCGTCGAAGAAGCCGCACCCGGCGTGCCGCCGGAGATGCCGTAGGGCGGATGGTTGCGGCGGTCGGAGCGCAATTGCAGCGATGCCTTCTCCGCGAGGATCTTGAACTGCCGCTCGACGGCGAGACCGCCGCGCTTCTCACCCGCACCACCGCTGTCTCCGGCAAGCGCGTATCGCTCGACCAGCACCGGCGCCTGGTGCTCGACCAGCTCGACCGGCGCGTTGGAGATGTTGGCGGCGGGGTTGGCGACGCCATCGACGCCGTCCCAGGCCGCGCCGGCGCCCCAGGCACCCATCACCGCCTCGCGGAAGAGATTGAAGCGCCCGTCGGCGCCGGTCGAGGCGAGGCTGTAGCTGGTGGTGCCGCCTTCGCCGGCGGCGCGCACGCGATCCGGCACGATCTGCGCCAGCGCGCCGAACATGGCATCGATGGCGCGGAAGCCGGTGACGCCGCGGGCGGCACACGCAGCCGGGGGCAGGGGGTTGAGCACGCTGCCGGCGGGTGCCTTCACCACGATCGGGCGGAAGAAGCCGGCATTGTTGGGCAGGTCGTCGCGCACGACCGAGCGCACGGCGAAATAGACGGCCGATTTGGTGAAGGAGTTGGTGGCGTTGATGGCGCCTTGCACCTGCGGCGAGCTGCCGGCGAAGTCGGCCGTCAGCGTGTCGCCGGCGATCGTCAGTGCAAGCTGGATGCGCACCGGCTTGCCGGGGTTCACGCCGTCATCGTCGAGATGGTCGACGAAATGCCAGGTGCCGTCGGGCAGCGCGCCGATGGCGGCCCGTGCGCCGCGCTCGCTGTAGTCGAGCAGCGCGTCGAAGGCGCGCTCCAGTTCGGCGACGCCGTAGCGTGCGGCGAGCTCGGCAATGCCGCGTTCGGCGATGCGGCAGGCGGCGATCTGCGCCTCGAGATCGCCGCCGACCGTATCGGGCACACGCACGTTGAGCTTGATGGTGGTGAGCAGTGCGTCATTGAGCGCCCCCGCCGAATAGAGCTTCACCGGCGGCAGGCGGATGCCTTCCTGGAACACCTCGGTGGAATCGGCCGCGCTCGAGCCGGGCACGCGGCCACCCACATCATTGTGGTGCGCCACGATCACGGCGTAGCCGATGAGCGCGCCGTCGACATAGACCGGCTTGAACATGAAGATGTCGGGCAGGTGCATGCCGCCGTGATAGGGGTCGTTGAGCACGACCACGTCGCCTTCAGCGAGGCCGCCGGGATAGGCGGCGAGCACGGCTGCCATCGCGTCCGGGAACGAGCCGAGATGCAGGGGTACGGAGAGCCCCTGCGCGATCATGCGGCCCTTGCGGTCGCAGAAGGCCGAGGAGAGGTCCATCGTGTCCTTCATGATCGAGGAGTAGGCGATGCGCACGACGGTGAGAACCATCTCGTCGACCACCGAGCCGAGCGCGTTCTTGATCAGCTCCAGCCGGACAGGATCGTAACTCATGCGGACTCCTCGAACCCTCAGGCGGTGATGCGGAAAATGCCGGACTGGCCGTCGCCCTTGCGACGCGACAGCTCCATGCCGATGCGGTAGCGGTCCGGCCGGAAGAGCGCGGTAAAACGCTCGACCGGCCGACCGTCCCGGGAGAAAGCAGTGCGGGTGACGCGCAGCAGCGGCGCGCCCTCCTCGATATTCAGGGCGGCGGCGATCTCGCGCCCCGCCAGCGTCGCGCTGACCTGCTGGTCGGCGCGCTCGATGCGCGCGCCGGCGCGCTCGATCAGGTCGACCAGCATGGAGGTTTTCAGATCGGCCGGCGAGAAGCTGCGGCCGATCGCTTCCGGCACCCAGGCGACGACGTGCACAAAGGGCTCGCCGGCGGCGGTGCGCACGCGCTCGATCCGCCAGAGTGGTTCATCCGCCGCTGCATCGAAGGCAGCGCGCACATCGGGTGGCGGCGGGATCAGCGAAAAATCGATCAGCTTGACGGTGCTGCGGCCGATCACCCGGTTCGATGCTTCGAGGCTGTCGAGCGACCCATCGAACACCGGCATTTCCACCGCGCCGGGTTTGACGCGTGTGCCGCGCCCGCGCTCGCTTCACCAGGCCGGCGCGTTCCAGTTCGTTCAATGCGCGCTTGGTGGTGATGCGCGAGACGCCGTAGCGCTCGGCCAGCTCCAGCTCGCCGGGCACAGGCGCGTCGGCGGCATAGGTGCCGTCGAGGATGCGCTCCCGGAGGTCGAGGAAGATCTGGTGATAGCGGGGCAGGCTTGGCATGGCGGCCTTCAATGTGTCGAATGATATATTGGTATATCATTATTCCTTCGACCGCAATGGCGTTGACGGGCTGCGAATTGAGCTCGAAATCGCAAATTGCGCGCGACGCGGACGCCTCCCCCTTGTGGGCAGGGATTAAGGGTGGGGGTCGTGCGGCAGCGCGGTGCGGCTGCGGACAGGGCGCCGGCTACGGCCCCGACGGGGGAAGCGGAATCACCCTGCCTACTAGAGCGTTTTCACGATTCATAGAATCGCGAAAATTCTCCAAGTCTTTGTTTTTACGCAAAAACGGCGGGTTCCCCCGCCGGTATCCGGACTCCACTTTTCCTGGATTTGCTCTAGGGGGAGGGGTGGCGCGTGGGCCGGCCAGGTCAGCGCGAGCCAGTTTGCGCGACGAGCGCGTCCACCAGCGTCGCCGCTTTTGAAGCGCGAATGAGTTCGCGCCGCCTGACGCGGCTCAATCCACAACAAAGGTCATGCGCAGGCTCGCGCCTCCGCGAAGGAGACCAGGCGGCGCTTCTCCTCGTCCCAAAGCACGAGCCGGACCGCCTTGAGGCTTTGCAGCAGGGTGAGGCGGCCGAGATTGCGAAGCTCTGGACAGTCCCGCAGCGCCTCGGGCAGGCGGTAATACGGAATCCGGCTCGACAGATGGTGCACGTGATGCACCCCGATGTTTCCGGTGAACCAGCGCAGCACGCCCGGCAGGTCATAGTGGGAGCTGCCGTGCAACGCGGCGTCGTGGAAGCTCCAGTTCTCCTCGTGCTCCCAGAACGTGTCCTCGAATTGATGCTGCACGTAGAACAGCCAGACGCCGATCGAGGCGGCAAGAATTGTGATCGGCAATTGCACCAGCAGGAAAGGCGCCAGGCCAACCGCCCAGATGACGACCGCGACCAGGATCGCGATGGCCGCGTTGGTCGCCATCACGCTTATCCAGGGCTCCCAACCGCCGCGCAGCAATCCCATCGGCAGCCGGTGGCGCAGTATGAACAGGTAGGCCGGCCCCAGGCCGAACATCACGATCGGGTGCCGGTACAAGCGGTAGCGCAACCGGCGCCATGGCGTGCTGGTCCGGAACTCGCGCACGGTGAGCGTGTCGATGGCGCCGATGCCGCGCCGGTCGAGATTGCCCGAGGTCGCATGGTGGAAGGCATGCGCCCGCCGCCAGAAATCGTAAGGTGTCAGCGTGAGCACGCCGATGACGCGGCCTATCCAGTCGTTCGTGGGACGATGACGAAAAAGTGACCCGTGGCCGCAATCGTGCTGGATCATGAACAGCCGGACCAGGAAGCCCGCCGCCGGAATGGCGAGGAGCAGGCCGATCCAGTAGCCGGCATCCAGCGCGGCCCAGATCAGCATCCACAGCAGCACGAACGGCACTGCCGTGATCGCCAGCTCGAACACGCTGCGCATGCCGTCCGGATCGCGGTAGCGGGCGAGGTCCCGGATCAGCGTGCGGGAATCGAGTGCGGCAGCTGGTTCATGCATGCGAAGCCTCCCCATCAGGCTTCGCAGCCACCCGGACGTTTCGCTGTTAGCACAAGTTGGCGGGCGGCGTCTCCACCCCCTCGACAGTTGGTGCAGGGCACGATCGGGTCTATGAATGCATCGGCCTACGGAACGCAGGCCAGGAGCAGCGTTCCAAACCGACGCGCGAGGTTGCCGGATGGCCTTGGACCCACGATCTCCCCGCCTCGCGGTGCTGATCGACGCCGACAACGCCTCCGCCAAGATCGCCGACGGCCTATTCGAGGAGATCGCCAAGATCGGCGAGGCAAGCGTGCGCCGCATCTACGGCGACTTCTCCAGCACCCGGTCCAAGGCGTGGGCGGACGTGCTTCAGCAACATGCGATCATTCCGCAGCAGCAATTCGCCTACACCACCGGCAAGAACGCTTCCGACATAACACTCGTCATCGACGCGATGGATCTGCTGCACAGCGGCAGGTTCGACGGCTTCTGCCTGGTCTCCTCCGACAGCGACTTCACCCGGCTTGCCGCCCGCATCCGGGAGGAGGGGGTCGACGTCTACGGCTTCGGCGAGCAGAAGACGCCGGAGAGCTTTCGGCAGGCTTGCCGCCGCTTCGTCTACACCGAAAACCTCGTGCCGGTGGCTATAGCCGCCCAGTCGGACGCCGCACCGAAGACGAAAGCCCTGCAACCCCCTGCCGACGCCGCCGCGATCATCAGGAAGGTCATCGCCCAGATGGAAGGCGAGGACGGCTGGGTGCCGCTCGGCGCGGTCGGCACGCAGCTTGCCAATCTGGCGTCGGACTTCGACCCGCGCACCTTCGGCTTTCGCAAGCTCAGCGACCTTGTGCGCGAGACGGGCGCGTTTGAACTCGACCAGCCGGAAGGCGGGCGCCTTCGCATCCGCTCGAAGCCGGCCTCGACGCCCCGCCGCAGATCGCGGAAACGCTGACCGGCATCATGCACCGCGATCCTTGAGCCCCAGGCCCGCCTGCCGGGCCAGCTCCCGAACGAGGACAAAAAAATCCTCGTCCGCGTTGCCGTTCAGCCAGGCGGCCTCGTATTGCTGACGGATTTGCGCGGTGAGTGGTTGCGGGCTGTGCATGGCCCGGCCGACCGACAGCAGGATGTCGAAATCCTTCATCATCTGCTCGACGGTGAAGTTCGGCGCATAATCGCCGCTCACGATCATGTCGCGCTTGTAACCGATCACCGGAGAGGCGACGGCGCTTTGGGTGATCACCTCGAGCGCGGCCGCATTGTCGATACCGCCCTTGCCGGCGAGCGCCAGCGCCTCGGCCAACAGCGCCGAGGTGGCGCCGATCATGCCGTTGATGGCGATCTTCAGGACCCGCGCCTCTTCCCTTTCGCCAACATGGAAGGTCTTGCGCGCGAACGCGGCGAAGAACGGTTCCAGCCGCTCCAGCTCGGCGCGAGGTCCCGATACGATCGAAGTCAGGGCTCCGGCCGCAGCAGTGGCGGTCGAGCCCGAGACGGGCGCGCGCAGATAGGCCGTGCCTTTGGCGGCGAGCGCTTCAGCAGCGTTCGCGGAGGCTTGCGGCGACACGGTGCTCATGTCGATGAAGGTGTGGCCCGATGTCAGGGCGCCGGCCAAGCCGTCCTTGCCGCTGACGATCTCGATCAGCGCCTTGTCGTCGGAAATCGCAGCGGCGATCAGATTGGCCGCATTGGGCAGATCAGCAATTCGCTCGACGCAGGCAAAGCCGTTTGTGTCGGCGCTGGCGCGGCTGCGCTCGCTATGGGCGTGCACGGTCACGGCGTAACCGGCTGCGCGCAACCTGTTGCAGATGGGAAGCCCCATCTTGCCAAGACCAATCCAGCCAATCGCGTTGTGGTCGGGCATGTCAGTTCTCTCGTCATAGCCAGAGATTAGTGAATAGTGAATAGTGAATAGTGAATAGTGAGTAGTGAGTAGTAAAAATGCAGATTAAAGATTTGGGAACTACTCATTACTCACTGCTTTTCGTCCTCGCTCTCTCGCCTTGAACGTCCTGGCGCTCATGCGGTCGAGCAGCTCGATCATGTCCTTCAGCTCGCCTGCGGCAATGCCTTGCACGATGAACACGATGCGGGTGCGCTCGTCGGCGTCCGGCCAGCGTGCCAGCCAGGTCATCGTGTGCAGCAAATGCTGCGCACCCTGGATCACCGCCGGGCGGCCAGGCTCCTCCGCGACATTGACCAGTCCCTTGACCCGCAGCAGGCCGGGACCGAGATTCTGGCCGATCCCGTCGAGCAGGAACTGCAGTTCCGCCCGCGCCAGCGGCTGCTCGCGCATCAGCACGAAACTCTCCACACCCTTGCCGCGCAGATCGTGCAGATGATCATGATCGCCGTGGTCGTGATCATGATGATCGTGATCATGGTGGTGCGAATGCGCGGCGAGCCGCAGCCACGGCCGCGGATCGGCATTCGGATCGGCGGCGTCGAAGCCGCGCGCTGTCAGCAGGGCCGCCACGGCTTCCGGCGCCCAGTCCATCGGGCGGATTTCGGCGCCAGGGTTGAGCCGGCTGAGCTCGTGCCTCAGCGCGGCTTCGGCCGCGGCGGCCGGACCCTGCACAAGGTCGAGCTTGGTAAGGCGGATGTTGTCGGCGTAGGCCACCTGGCGGACGGCCTCGTCATGCGCGTCGGCGGTGGTCCGCCAGTTGACCGCGTCGACAAGCGTGAGCACGCCGGCCACGCGATAAAGGCCGTCGAGCGTCGGCTCCGAGAGGAAGGCCTGCAGCACCGGCCCGGGCTCGGCCAGTCCGGAGGTCTCGATGACGATCTGGTCGAAATCGGGCATCCGGCCCGCTGCACGGTCGTGATAGAGTGCGTTCAGCGTCGAGACGAGATCGCTGCGCACCGTGCAGCACAGGCACCCGTTCTCCAGCACCACGACGGAATCGCTGCTCGAGGTGACGAGCTGGTGGTCGAGGCCGACCTCGCCGAACTCGTTCACCACCACTACCGTGCGCGCCATGCCTGGCGCGCGCAACGCGGTGTTGATCAGCGTCGTCTTTCCGCTGCCAAGGAAGCCGGTGACGAGCGTGACGGGAATACGAAGCGAGCTGCCTGCGCTCCCTTGCGAGGTTCCCGTCATCGCCGCGCCCAGCCGCCGCTCAAAAGACTTCGCAGCCCGGCAGGCCGCAGGAGATCAGCCGGTCGGACGGGAAGTTGGTGATGATCTCGCAGCCGTCCCTGGTCACCACGACCTCCTCCTCGATGCGGGCGGCGCCGGTGCCGTCGTCGGCACCTTTCCACGTCTCCAGCGCGAAAACCATTCCTTCGCGCAGCGGCGTGTTCTGGCCGCGGAAACGTTTGGAGAAGATCGGCCGCTCCCAGAGCGACAGGCCGACGCCATGGCCATATTGCAGGAGGAAAGCTTCCGCCTCGTCGCGGTAGCCGAACTCCTGCGCGTCGGGCCAGACCTGCGCCACCTCGTCGGGCGTGATGCCGGGGCGGATCATGTCGATCGAGGCGCTGATCCATTTCGAGGCCGTCTCGTAGGCGTCGATCTGGGCATTGTTCGGCTCGCCGCAGATGAAGGTGCGGTAATAGCAGGTGCGGTAGCCATTGTAGGAATGCATGATGTCCAGGAAGATCATGTCGCCCGGCTGGATCATGCGATCGGAAAAGGTGTGCGAGTGCGGCCGTCCGCGCTGGCCGGAAACCGAGTTGACGCATTCGACCCGCTCGGAGCCCATGCGGAACAGCCGGTCGTTGGCGATCGCCACCAGCTCGTTCTCGCGCGTGCCCGGGCGGACCGCGCGGGCAATGTCGACATAGGTGGCATCGACCATCGCGGCCGCGACCTTGAGCAGCTCGATCTCGTCGATGGTCTTGATCTCGCGCGCGTCGAGCATGGCCTGCTGGCCGTCCACCACCTCGATGCCCTCGGCCTCGAGCGCACGGATCATGCCGAGCTCCATGATATCGATGCCGAGCGGCTCCTTGTCGATGCCGTAATGGGTCATCGCCTTCCTGATCTGCCGGGCGAAATCACGCGCCACATTCATATGCGGCGGTATCGCGCCCTGCATGGTGGTGAGCGGCGCTGCGACATTGTCGGCGATCCAGGGCGAGGAGATGCGTTTTGCCGGAGGCGCCGGGTCCCAGAGAAAGGGTTTGCCCTCGCCGGGACAGAGTGCGTAGCGCATCGCCTTGTCGCGTGCCCATTCGCCGATATGGGTTGCCGTCAGGTAGCGGATGTTGTCGAAATTGAAGGCCAGCACGGCGCCGAGCCCGGCGTGGCGGATCGCTGCCTGCGCGCGCGCCAGGCGGTCTTTCGAGAGCCGGCTGTAGTCGATGCCTTGCTCCCAGTCCTTCGCCATCGCGCCCCAGGCGGCGGTCGAATGCGGACGGTTGTATTTCATATGCGTGGCTCCTCCGGCAGTCTCATGCAAATTCGGCCGACCAGTCGCGCTCCTCCAGCACCGCCTTCAGCCGCGACAGGAAGGCCGCGGAATAGGCGCCGTCGAAGGCGCGGTGGTCGAAACTCTGGCCCACCATGCCGGTCAGCCGCGGCGCGACGAACGCGCCCTCGGCTGTTTGCACCACGGCCGGCCGCAAGCGGATTGCGTCGATTGACAGGATGGCGACCTGCGGGGCGTTGATGATCGGTGCGGTGAAACTGGTGCCGAAGGCGCCGTTGTTGCTGATCGAATAGGTGCCGCCGGCATGGTCGTCGGGCGAAAGCCGCCCGGCGCGCGCTCTGTCGATGAGGCGCCCGATGGCACGGGCGAGGCCCGGCACCGTCAGCTCGTCGGCATTGCGGATCACCGGCACCACCAGCCCGTCATGCGACAGGTCGATGGCGATGCCGAGATTGATCGCGGAGCCGAGCACCAACGATGCGCCGTCGAGGCGCGCATTGACCTGCGGGAAGGCGCGCAGCGCGATCGCCGTGGCGCGCAGGATGAAAGGCAGGAAAGTCAGCGACTGGCCGGTTTCGGCCTTGAAGCCTTGCCGGCGCGCGGAGCGGGCTTTTTCGACGCCGGAGAAATCCACCTCGATCGCCTGGAACACGTGCGGGATGGTGCGCCAGCTTTCCGCGAGCCTTTCGCCGGTGCGCCGGCGGATCGTGTTGAGCGTGACGACGCTGCCGGGAATTTGCGGCGGCCGCGCGGCCGGGGCAGGTTCGCGACTCTTCGCGGCGGGCGTCTCGGCCGCAGAGCGCGCCGACGGCTCCACCATGACGGCATGGACATGCTTCGACGTGATGCGCTTTGCGCCTGACGAAGCCGCCGAGCGGGCAATCGCCTCGACGTCGCCGCCCTTCTGCGCGATCAGGCGCCGCGCCAGTGGCGTGATGCGCAGCCCCAGCGGACCTTTGGCCGAACCGTATGCGCCGGTCGCGGTCGTGACTTCCTCGAAGGGTGAGCGCGTGGCCGGCGCGGCGGACGCCGGGCGCGGCGCCGAGGCAGCCGGTCCGGCTCCGGCGGCTGCGGCCCGGGCAGCGCCGATCACCGCCACGATCGTGCCGACCTTGGCCACGTCGCCGGCCTTGACGCGGATCTCGCTGAGCGGCCCGGCGGACACCGCCTGGACCTCCATCGTCACCTTGTCGGTCTCGACCTCGAACAGCGCGTCGCCTTCCGCGATCTGGTCGCCCTCGTGCTTCAGCCAAGCGAGGATCTTGCCTTCGGCGACCGTCTCGCCGAGCTGCGGCATGATCACGTCCGAAGCCATCGGCATCCTACCCGTTCATCACGCGCGAGACGCGCTCGACGATGCGCTGGGCATTGGGCAGCGCCAGGTCTTCGAGGTGGTCCGCGGCCGGCAGCGGAATGTGCGGCGTGGTGATGCGCACGATCGGCCCGTCGAGGTCCCAGAACACCTCGTCGGCGGCGATCGACGCGATCTCCGCACCCCAGCCGCAGAGACGCGGGTTCTCCTCCACCGTGAACAGCCGACCGGTTCTGGCGACCGAGCCGAGGATGGTTTGCGTGTCGAGCGGCACCAGCGAGCGCACGTCGATCACCTCGCAATCGATGCCGTGCTCGGCCGCGAGCGTCTCCGCCGCGGCCAGCGCACGCGGCACCATCAACGCCAGCGCGACGATGGTGGCGTCCTTGCCCGGCCGCAGGATTTTTGCCGTGCCGAGCGTGTCGACGATCTCGCCGTCCGGCACCTCGCCCTTGGTCGCGTAGAGCGATTTGTGTTCGTGGAACATAACCGGATTGTCGTCGCGCACGGCCGCCGCCATCAGGCCGATCACGTCGGCGGGCGAAGACGGCGCCACGACCTTCAGGCCGGGGATCATCATCGTCCAGTTCTCGATCGACTGCGAATGCTGCGCGCCGAAACGCGCGCCGCCGCCGTTTCCGGTGCGCACCACCAGCGGGCAGCCGAGCTGGCCGTTGGTCATGTAGCGCAGCTTTGGGAACTCGTTGGCGATGAAATCGAAGCACACCGCGGCGAAGTCCGAGAACATCAGCTCGGCGATGGGCCGCAAGCCCGTCATGGCGGCGCCCATGGCCGCGCCGAGGATCGCCTGCTCGGAGATCGGCGTGTCGCGCACGCGCAGCGGGCCGAATTTCTCGTAGAGACCGACGGTGGTCTTGAACACGCCGCCGGCCTTGGCGATGTCCTCGCCGAGGAAGACGACGCGCTCGTCGCGCTCCATCTCCTGCGCGATGGCGCGCGTCACCGCCTCGCGATAGGTCAGTTCCGCCATGACCAGCCCCCGTCGGCGTAGACGTCGGTGGTGAGGAGCGCGGGCGGCGCGGGCGGCGATGCCTTGCAGGCTTCCGTCGCCGCCTCCGTCTTGCGCCTGCTTTCGTCCTCGATCGCCTTGATGTCGTTCTCCGGGACGCCGAACTCGGCAAGCCGCGCGCGATAGATTTTCAGCGGATCGCGTTCCAGCCATTTCTCCAGCTCGCCCTTCGGTCGATAGGTCGCCGGGTCGGCACGCGAATGGCCGGAATGACGGTAGGTGAGGCATTCGATGAGTGTCGGGCCGCCACCTTCGCGTGCCTTCTTGTAGGCGGCCTGCGCGCTGCGGTAGACGACGTCGGCGTCGTTGCCGTCGATGAGGATGCGTTCCAGCCCGTAGGCCGAAGCGCGGTCGGCGGCCGGATGCGGCACGGCAGTCACGTCGGCGATCGGCGTGTATTCCATGTAAAGATTGTTTTCGCAGACGAAGACCACCGGCAGCTTCCAGATGACGGCGAAATTCAGCGCCTCGTGGAAGGCGCCGATATTGGTGGTGCCGTCGCCGAAAAAGCAGACGCTCACGTCCTTCTCGCCGAGATATTGCGCCCGCCAGGCCGATCCGCAGGCGATCGGCAGATGCGCGCCGATGATGGCGTAGGAGCCCATCACGCCGTGCTCGGCCGAGGTCAGGTGCATCGAGCCGCCCTTGCCGCGCATCAGGCCGTTGTCGCGCTGCATCAGCTCGCCCAGCACCTTCTCCATGGGCACGCCGCGGGCAAGCGTGTGCGCGTGGCCGCGATAGGTGCAGAAGGATTTGTCGCCGGGCTGCATGGCCGCAGCCATGCCGGCCGCCACCGCCTCCTGGCCGAGCGACAGGTGCACCGTGCCTTTGACGAGGTTTTGCAGGAAGAGATTGTGCGCCTGCTTCTCGCAGTCGCGGATCTCGATCTGCAGCCGGTACATATCCAGCCGCCGCTCGAGGCCGATATCGTCGTTCCTGCCCGGATCCGACCGCGCCATGGCTGATCTCACTGAAGCTGCGACCGGACCCATTCGATCTCCCTGGTGACATAGTCGACGATGTCACCTGATTTGAGCTCGTCGGGCAGGACGTCCCAGGTGTAAGTCTCGATCTCGAGCTGATCCGATATGCGGTGCTCTTTCTGGAAGGCGAGCGCTTCCGAAATGGCGAAGCGCGTCGACCTGAAGGGTCCCAGATCGTCGAGGAACACGGGCACGTGAAAGTGGATGCGCCATTCGCATGGCACCGGGTTCTTCTCCCAAGCGGCGATCGCGTCCTCGAGATTGAGAAAGCGCGTGATCCTGCCGTCTTCGGTGCGCTGGTGCGTCTGGGTGAGGTAGATCGTCCTGGCGTATTTGCGCACGGCTTCGACCTTCTCCCGGGTCACTTCCGGGATCATCATCGCGGCCGCTTCCTGCAGCTTCCAGACCGGGATCCTGTTTTCCTGCAGCGCCTGCAGGGATTGCGTGATGTCCTCGTACTCCACGGCCTGGTGGCAGATGTCGTAGACCACGCCGACATGGCGGGCCATGATTTCCTCGGCCGCCTCCAGGGTTGCGCCGGTCTTGCCGGCGAGGTTCCTGAAGGATGCTTCGGTCCGCAGGGCCGTATTGAAGAAGTCGACGGTTTCACCTGTCGTTTCGAGAAAGCAGGCGGGCTCGGGCTCGATCGCGAGCGTAACGGTGCGGCCCTTGTAGCGATGAATATTGTTTACATGCGTCACCAGCTTGCGGATGTTTTCCGCGTAAGCCTCGATGACGGCATTGCTCGTCGCGTTCGGCTTGAAGCCGAGCGGCGGCGTCTGGATCGAAGGGTTGACGAATTCCGGGGCGATCTCGGCCAGGATCGAGGCCACGTTCATCGTATAACGCAAACGTGACTCCGAGCTCCAATCCGGCTCGTAGACCTGCTCCTTGACGATCTGGTTCTTGAACGGTCCGTACGGGAAGGCGTTGACCGTGTAGAGATACATGTCGTTGTCATCGAGAAACGCCCGCAGGTCCCTGCGCTTCTCGGGCGATGCGACCAGCGCCTCGGACGAGGCGTGGGAAATACGCATCGACACGCCAAACGGTCCGTCCGGGCAGACGTTGCGCTTCACCTGCGGAACGTATTGGCGCAGGCTCGCCCAGATGTCCTCCCACGTGTCGGCGGGGTGGACGAGGGTCGAATAGGTGAGATGACCCATCCCGTTGGCGAGCTGCAACGTCTCCTCCCAGAGAGCGCTTCTTTTCTCCACTTTGCCAAAAAAGAAATCGCGGGCTGACCAAAAAATTTTCACTTTGAGAATTTTTGGACATGCTCGGTTGGCCCGTCTGTTTAGGATTTGCCTGACACGAACTTTTTAGGGAGGAGCGCGTGTCGGGTTCAGTCAAGGACAAGTCGGTCATCGTCACCGGCGCGGGTCGAGGCATCGGTGCCGAGATCGCGCGTGACCTCGCAAGAAACGGCGCCAAAGTCTGCGTCGCCGACCTTAATGCGGAAGCGGCGAACAAGATCGCCGCCTCGATCGGATCGCAAGCCATCGGCGTGCAGGTCGACGTCGCCAAGCGCGACAGCGTCAAGGCGATGATCGCATCGGCCGTCGGCTCATTCGGCCGGCTCGACGTGCTCTTCAACAATGCCGGCATAAGCCAGACCTGCCAGTTCATGGATGTCACCGAAGACGACTGGCACCGCATCATGAACGTCAACGGGCTGGGCGTGCTGATCGGCACGCAGGAAGCGGCGCGCCAGATGAAGGCGCAAGGCACCGGCGGCAAGATCATCAACACGGCTTCGATCGCCGGAAAGCAGGGCTACCCGCTCTTCGCGCATTATTGCGCATCGAAGTTTGCGGTCGTTGCCTTGACGCAGGCGGCCGCACGGGCGCTCGCCGCCGACAAGATCACCGTCAACGCCTTCGCGCCCGGTGTCGTGCGCACCGAGCTGTGGGACCAGCTGGGCCGGGAGTCCGTGGATATCGGTGTCACCCAGAAGCCTGACCAGTTGATCAACGAGTTCAGCCAGTCGATCCTCGTCGGGCACTATTCGAAGCCGGAAGACATCACCGGAGTGACGACCTTCCTGGCCTCGACCGGGTCCGACTATGTCACCGGCCAGACCTACATGGTCGACGGCGGCATGGTCCTCACGTGAGCTGTCGCGGGAGCCGGCCATGAAGGCGGTAAGATTTCATGCGGCGAAGGATATTCGCGTCGAGGACGTCCCGGCGCCGTCGGGAAAGCTCGGACCGAACGATGTCCTGATCAAGCCGCTGGTGACGGGGATCTGCGGCACGGATCTGCATGAATACATCGCCGGGCCGATCGTCACGCCGAGCACGCCGCATGTCTATACCGGCGCCACCAATCCGCAGATCCTGGGTCACGAGTTCAGCGCGATCGTCGCCGACAAGGGCTCGGCGGCGACCAATGTGAAGGTCGGCGACCGGGTATCCATCCAGCCGCTCATCTCGCCGCGCGACGACTATTACGGCCGCCGCGGCCTCTATCATCTGAGCGAGAAGATGGGGTGCGTGGGCCTGAGCTGGGCCTGGGGCGGCATGGCCGAACTGGCGATAGTCAACGACTACAACGTCGCCGTCGTGCCGAAGGGCGTCAGCGACGTGCAGGCAGCGATGATCGAGCCGGCAGCCGTTGCAGTCTATGCGGTCGATCGCGGCCAGGTGAATTCGGGCTCGACGGTCCTGGTGTCGGGTCTTGGGCCGATCGGCGCGCTGACGCTGCTTGCCGTCAAGGCGGCCGGCGCTGCGGTGATCTTCGTGAGCGAGCCCAATGCCTACCGCCGCAGGCTGGCGAAGCAGCTCGTGCCGGGCGCGATCTGTCTCGACCCGCTCAGCGACGACGTGGTGCGGCACATCCGGGAGAACACGGAGGAAGGTGTCGGCGTCGACGTTGCAATCGAATGCGTTGGGGCCGAGGCGAGCCTCAACACATGCGCGGCCGCCGTTCGCCGTCAGGGCAGGGTGGTGCAGACCGGGCTGCACATGAAGCCGGCTTCCATCGACGCGATGGCGTGGGCGCTGAAGGACATAACGCTCGAGGCGACCTGGTGTTACCCGGTGCAGTGCTGGCCTCGCATCATACGCATGGTGGAGGCGGGGCTGTTGCCCGTCGAGAAGATCTGCACCGCGCAGATACGCTCGGACGAAGTGGTGGAGAAGGGTTTCGACGCGCTTCTCGATCGATCCGTCAACCACATGAAGATCCTCGTCACCGTCTGAGAGCCCATGTCGCGCCAATCGATGCCTGTGAAAGTCGCCATGATCGGCCTCGGATGGTGGGGCAGGAAGATGACGGCCGTGCTGCAGACGGCCAGGGAAGACATCGAGCTCGTCTGCGCCGCCGAACCCGACCCGACCGGCGCGGAGTTCGCCGCCGCCAACGGCCTCAGGCATTATGCGAGCGACAGGGATGCCATGGAGCATCCAGGCGTCGAAGCCGTCATCCTGGCGACGCCGCATTCGCTGCATGCCGAGCAGATCGAGCGCGCCGTCGCTGGCGGCCTGCATATCTTCTGCGAGAAGCCGCTCGCCTTGACGCGCAAGGAGGCGGAAGCCGCCGTCAAGGCCTGCAAGGCGAAGAACCTGGTTCTGGGCATGGGCCATGAACGGCGCTGGGAGCCGCCTGTCGCCGAGATGCTTGCTGCGGCGCGTGCGGGCCGCCTCGGCCGCCTGCTGCAGGTCGAAGCCAATTTCAGCCACGACAAGTTCCTGGCGCTGGCGGCCGGCAACTGGCGCCTCAATGCCGCGGAAGCACCGGCCGGCGGCATGACGGCGACTGGCATCCATCTCACCGACCTGTCGACCGCATTGCTCGGCCCGGCCCGCGACGTTCGCGTCTCCTGCGAGAACCTTGGTTCCGATTTCCCGCAGGGCGACACGATGAGCGCCCACATCCGCTTCAGGTCAGGCGGCACGGCCTATGTCTCGGCGACTTTGGTTACTCCCTTCGTCTCGCGTTTTGCCGTGTTCGGCACCAAGGGCTGGGTGGACATTCGCGACAAGGCGCATGTCGAAGCGCCCGCCGGGTGGGTGGTGACCTCGGCCAGCAACGGCTCGGCCATCTCCGTGGCCGAAGTACCACCAGCCGAACCCGTGCGCGACAATCTCGTGGCCTTCGCGCGCGCCGTCCGTGGCGTCGCCCCCTATCCCATCACCGGCGACGACCTCGTCAACAACATCTCGATCCTGGAAGCCATCATCGCCTCGGCGGCGAAGGATGGCGCGGTGGTGACGCTTGAGGAGCCGGCAGCATGAAAGCGCTCGTTTTCGAAAAACCGGACAATCCGGTCATCGTCGATGTGCCCGTCCCGCCGATCAGCGACACCGAGGTGCTGGTCAAATCGCGCACCATCGGCATCTGCCACTCCGACTACGAACTGCTCGGCGGCCGCTACATCATCCCAATCTCCTATCCGGTGACGCCGGGCCACGAGTGGTGCGGCGAGATCGTCGAAGTCGGCAAGTCGGTGAAGAACTTCCGCAAGGGCGACCGCGTCGTCGGCGAATGCGTGGTGAGGACGCCGGAGCGGCTGCACCATTTCGGCTTCTCGATGGACGGCGCGGACCGCGAATATTTCAACGTCAATCCCGACTGGCTGCACAAGCTGCCCGAGAGCGTGGACGACAATCGCGGCGCGTTGATCGAGCCGTTCACCTGCGGCTTCTACGCGGTGCAGCGTTCGGGCGGCACCAATGCTTCCGAGACGGTGGTGGTGTCGGGCGGCGGCACGATCGGACTGGTCACGGCGGCAGCCGCGATCGGCATGGGTGCGCGTGTCATCGTCGTCGACCCGATCAAGCGCCGGCGCGAGATCGCAATCAGGCTGGGCGCTGCCGAGGCGGTCGACGCGAGCGACAATCCGGTCGAGCGGGTGAAAGCGCTGACCGGCGGCAAGGGCGCCGATCTGGTGGTCGAGGCTTCCGGCCATGACGCATCGCTGGCGAACGTCTTTCACTACGCCGCGCAGGATGGCCGCGTCTCCATGGTCGGCCTGAACATCGGCCGCAAGATCACGGCAGAGATGGGCTTGCTGCAGCTCAAGAATTTGACGGTGCGCGGCTGCATCGGCTCGCCCGGCGTGTGGCCGGCCGCGATCCGCTTCCTCGAGCGCACCGGCATCGATCTTTCGCCGATCCAGACCCACCATTTCGCCCTGACCGATGCGGTGGAAGCCTTCAGAATAGGTCAGGACCCGCAGGCCTGCATCAAGGTGACGCTTTCCACGAAGGGGCTCAACTAGTGGAACGTCACGCGCTCATCGCCGGCGTCTCCGGCATTATCGGCCGGCACCTTGCCGAAGAGCTGCTGGCGACGAAAGGCTGGTCGGTCATCGGCATCTCGCGGCACGATCACGATCTACCGAAGGGCGTGAAGCACATCGCCGTCGACCTGACGGATGATGAGGCCGTCGGCACGGCGCTGAATGGCGTCAACGCCACGGATGTGTTCATCGCCACCTGGCTGCGCCAGCCGACCGAGGCCGAGAACTGCCGCGTGAACGCGGGCATGGTGCGCAACCTGCTGTCGGCGGTTGAAGGGAACGGCGTCAGGCATGCGGCGCTGGTGACGGGCGCCAAGCACTATATGGGGCCGTTCGAGGCCTACGCGAAAACGAAGATGGTGACGCCGTTCCGCGAGGAGCAGCCGCGGCTTCCCTACCAGAATTTCTACTACGACCAGGAGGACGAGCTGTTCGCGGCCGCGGCCAAGCAAGGCTTCGGCTGGTCCGTGCATCGTCCGCACACGCTGATCGGCTATGCCGTCGGCAACCAGATGAACATGGCTGCCACGATCGGCGCCTATGCCGCGATCTGCAAGGAGACCGGCCGGCCCTTCGTCTTCCCCGGCTCGCCGCAGCAATATGAGGCGGTCGTCGACATCACGGACGGGCGCATCATCGCCAAGCAGTTGCTCTGGGCGGCGACCACTCGCGCCGCGCGCAACAACGCCTTCAACATCGCCAATGGTGAAGTGTTCCGCTGGAGCTGGCTGTGGCCGAAGCTGGCCGCGCATCTCGGCGTCGCTGCCGCCGAATATCCCGGCCATGCGCAGCCGCTCGAGCAGCAGATGGCGGGCATGGAGCCGGTCTGGGACAGAATCGTCGCCAAACACCGCCTGCAGAAGAACCCGCTCAATGTCGTCGCGTCCTGGTGGCACAGCGATGCCGACCTCGGGCGCGTGATCGAGAATTTCAACGACATGACGAAGAGCCGCGACATGGGCTTCACCGAATACCAGAACTCGGTGCGCTCGTTCACCGACGCCTTCGACAAGTTCCGCGCTGCCAAAGTTTTGCCCTAGCAGGAAACCGAAGGCGGATGGTTGAGACGGCAACAACGGCGCCAGACCTGCTCCAGAAACGGAGCATGATGTCCCAGCCTTTCGCGCGCAGCTTCGTGACGATGGTGCTGTCCACCGCCGCGCTCATCCTGGTGTGCTCCGTCTTCGCGCCGTCGAGCCTAACCTGGGGCGCACTCTCCGGCAGCTTGCCGTTCGCGGCGATCATCGCCATTGTCGGGCTTGGCCAGCTGCTCGTCGTCCAGCAGGGCGGCTTCGATCTCTCGCTGCCGGGGGCGGTGTCGCTCGCCGTCGTGGTATCGACGCATTATCCGCAGCAGAACGACGCGCTGCTCTACCAGGCGGTGCTGCTGGCGCTGGCCTTTGCGGTCGGCGCCGGACTTTTGAACGGCATCCTGGTCAGCATCTTCCGCCTCAACGCCATCATCGCCACGATCGGCACGAACGCCCTTCTCTACGGCATGGTGTTCGCCGTCTCCGGCGGCGTGCCTTCGATCACGACGAACCTGCTCGGAGAGATCGCCGGCGGCGAGACGCTCGGGTTGCCCAACTCGGTCTATTTTGCGGTCGCAGCACTGCTGCTGGTTTCGTTCGTGCTGAAGAAGACCGTCGTCGGCCGGCGGTTCGAGGCGATCGGCGCCAATCCAGCGGCAGCCCAGGCTGCCGGCCTTCGCGTGCGGCTGCACCAGCTGATGGCCTATGTCTCGGCACAGCTCCTCTATTGCATGGCGGGCGTGCTGATCGCCGGCATCACGCGCGAGCCGACCGCGTTCCAGGGCGACAGCCTGCTGCTGCCGTCCGTAGCCGTCGTCGTGCTCGGCGGAACGTCGTTGCTCGGCGGGCGCGGATTTCCGGTCTCGAGCGTGATCGCGGCCTTCTTTCTCAATCAGTTGAGCCAGTTCGCCCTGGCGATCGGCGTGCCTTATTCGGCTCAGACCATCATCCAGGCCTTGGCTCTGGGTCTTGGCATCGGTGTTTACTCTGTCCGTTGGACGGTAAACTTGGGAAGACTAAAGGAACTGAAAAAAGTGGAGGAGAGAAAATGAGAAATACTTCTGTTCGCAAGACATTGCTGCTCGCTACCGCGGCCGCGGCGATGGCTATCGGCTATTCGACCCTGGCCAGCGCCGAGGTGCCGTCCTGGTGCGGCTCCAAGCAGGCGACGCTGGCACTGCTCGACGGTTATGGCGGCAACAGCTGGCGCCAGGTGACCGCGGCATCGGGCGCGCAGACCGCCTCGCTTTGCCCGAGCATCGTCAATTACGAGTATATCGACGGCCAGGGCGATACCCAGAAGGCCATCTCCGACATCAAGGCGACGGCCGCCAAGGGCGTCGACGCGCTGGTGGTCTTCGGCGATGCCGGGCCGGCAGTGCTGCCGGCGATCACGCAGGTCTTCAAGTCCGGCAAGATAATCGTGCCGTATCGCGTCGTGGTCGGCGGCAAGGAAGGCGAGAACTATTCGAAGTTCGTCGGCACCACCTTCGTCGACAATGGCGTGCTGTGGGGCGAGTGGATCAAGAAGAATTTCCCCAATGGCGGCAATCTGCTGTTCCTCAGCGGACCGGCCGGCAACAGCCAGGGGATCGAGGAGCTCGAGGGCCTCAAGAAGGTTCTCGGCCCCGAATACAAGTTCGTGAACCCCGAACCCTTCGCGGTGACGAACTGGGATCCGGCATTGACGCAGAAGGTGCTCACCGCCGAGATCGCCAAGAACGAAAAGATCGACGTCATCGTCTCCGATTTCGGACCGTCGCTGGTTGGCGCACTGCCGCTGTTCGAAAAGCAGGGCAAGTCGGTCCCGGCGCTGGCGACGTCCGACGGCAACTCGCTCGGCTGCTTCTGGCAGGACAACCAGGCGAAGAACCCGGACTTCAAGCTCTATACGGTCGCGACCGGCACCGACAATGTGCGCCTCGCCGTGCAATGGGCGGTGGCGCTGGCTACGGACGGCACGCCGCCGGACACCAATGTCTTCGTCGCTCCGGCGTTCGAGGATTCGGTGACGGGCCAGCCCAACGCGGTCCAGTGCCGCAAGGAACTGCCCGGCGCCATCTATCTGTCGTCCGAGCTGCCGGATGAGGACCAGGCGAAGGCCGTCGGCCAGTAAGCGCTCGAAAAGATGCCCCGGAGGGTGAGGCCACCCTCCGGGGCAGAACTGTTTTAGACGGCCGCAGGAGGTCGTTGCGCAAATCCAGGAAAAGTGGACACCGGTCTTGAACGCACAGACGGCGATAGCAGAGACAGCGGTCGCGCCGGCACCCGGCGACGCCACCATTCGGCTTTCCAGCATCTCGAAATTCTATTCCGGCGTGCCCGCGCTGAGGGACGTCAGCGTCGAATTCTACCCCGGCGAGGTGCACGCGATCCTCGGCGAGAACGGCGCCGGCAAGTCGACCCTGATGAACATCATCTCCGGCGCGATCCAGCCCGACACCGGCGAGATCGTGTTCGAGGGTCGTCCGGTTGCGCAGATGTCGCCCGAGACCGCGGCTTCGCTCGGCATCGCGATCTCCTTCCAGCATCCGGCGATCCTGAACGATCTTTCGGTGCTTGAAAATCTGCGGGTCGCGCTGCCCGCCTCGCTTTTCGCCGGCAGGTCAGCATCGGTGGTGGCGCGGGAGATCCTCGACACTGTGGCGCTTCGCGTGCCGCTGCGCACGCGTGCCGATGCGCTTACCGTCGCACAGAAGCACCTGCTCGAAATCGCGAAAGCCCTGGCGATAAAACCCAAGGTGCTGATCCTCGACGAGCCGACGGCCTCGCTCGACCAGGATGCGACCGACCTGCTTTTCGGCCGCATTCGCGAAGCCGTGAGGACCGGCACGTCGGTCATCTACATCACCCACCGCCTGGCCGAGCTTCGCCAGATTGCGCAGCGGGTCACCGTGCTCCGCGACGGTCGCTTCCGCGGCACCGGTCTGGTGAGCGAGATCAGCAACGCCGAGCTGCTCAGCCTCATCGTCGGCCGCAACCTCGGCTCGACATTTCCGGCGAAGTGCCGGGAAAAGTCGGAGGACACCGTGTTCTCGGTCGCCTCGCTCACCGGCAAGGCCTTCAAGGATGTGAGCTTCGAGGCGTCGCGCGGGCAGATCGTCGGCATCGCCGGCGTGGCCGGCAACGGCCAGGCCGAATTGATGAAGGCGCTGGCCGGCCTGCAATTGGCGCAAGGCTCGATCACGCTGCACGGTCGGCCGCTCGGCCGCGGCGAACTGCTCGAGGAAGCTGCATTCATGCCATCCGACCGGCATACGGAAGGTCTGGCAGCCGGCCTCACCGTGCGCGAGAACGCGACATTCGCCGCACTCGAGCGCTTTGCCAGCAACGGCATCGTGAGCCGGAGGCGGGAGCTGCAGGAGGTCACCGCGACCTTTGCCTCGCTCGCCGTCAAGGCGCCGAGCCTGGAGGCACCCATCCTGTCGCTGTCCGGCGGCAACCAGCAAAAGGTGGTGATGTCGCGGGCGCTGCTGTCGGAGCCCGGGCTGATCATCGCCGACGAGCCGACGCAGGGCGTCGATGTCGGCGCACGCGCCGAAATCTATCGGATCCTGCGCGAGGTCTCGGATTCCGGGAAGCCGGTGATCGTCAACTCGTCCGACGCGGCAGAGCTGGAAGGGCTTTGCGACAAGGTCGTCGTGCTTTCGCGCGGGCGGGTGGTCGAAACGCTGGCGGGCGAAGACGTCAAGGAAGCGCGCATCGTCGCTGCCGCAGTCAATGCCGCCACGCATGGCGGCGATATCGACCGGCGCGGCCGCAGCCGCTCGGGCGCGCTCTGGCATTTCCTGCAGACGGACAATGCGCCGGCCGTCCCGCTGGCGCTGGTGACCGTGCTGCTCGGCCTCTATGTCTTCAGCCAGAACGCGAACTTTCTCTCCGCCTTCAATCTCTACAACATATTGCTGCTGGCTACCGCGCTGGGCTTCATCGCGCTTGGCCAGACGGTCGCCATGCTGATGGGCGGCATCGATCTGTCGGTCGGGCCGCTCGCCGGATTCCTGGTGGTGGTCGCCTCCTTCTTCGTGAACGACGACAAATCGGCGGGCATGATCGTGGCCGGCTTCGCGCTGATGTTCGGCGGCGCCATCGTCGTCGGCGCCATCAACGGCGTGCTGATACGCTTCGCCAATTTCACGCCGATCGCGGCGACGCTCGCCATGTACATCGCGCTGCAGGGCATGAGCTTCCTGCTGCGCGACGCGCCCGACGGCTACATCGATTTCACGATCGTGGAATACGTGACCTGGCAAATTGGGCCGATGCCCGTGGCCTTCATCGTCTTGGCGGTGTTCGCGGTCGGCGGCGAATGGCTGCTGCGCAGATCGCGGGCGGGCTGGCGGCTGCGCGCCGTCGGGTCGGACGAGGAGTCGGCAAGGCGCATCGGCGTGCGCGTCGACTACACGGTGATCGGGGGCTACATCGTCTGCTCGCTGCTGACGGCGGTGGGCGCGATCATGCTGATGACCCAGATCGGCGTCGGCGACCCGCGGCAGGGCATCAACTATACGCTGGCGAGCATCACCGCCGTCGTGCTCGGCGGCACCAGCCTGCGCGGCGGGCGCGGTACCTTCATCGGCACCCTGCTCGGCGCCGTGCTGCTCACCGAGGTGCTCAACGCCGTGACCTTCCTCGGCCTGTCGCAGACCTTCCAGTATGTGTTCCAGGGCGGGCTGATCGTCGTGGCGGCCCTGATCTATTCAGCCGTCAGCCGCCGCCCGGCGGCCTAAAGCATGCCGCGCGAAAACGGGTTTCACGCGACATGCTTTAGGTCTTTGATTTTGCGCATGTCTTCACCCCAAAACCGCGCACACTTTTGGGAGACATGCGGTAGGGCAAGGCCATGTCAATAGTAGCCGGCCTCGCGCATCACGGCATCGATGCGGTTCTGGCTGCGCGTCAGCGCCTGCTTGTCCGTGCAATCGCCGTTCAGCGCCGCAAAGATCTCCTCGCCCAGGATCTCCTCGATGGAGTGATACTCTGGCACTGGCGGCCGCGGCCAGTCATGGATCTTGTTCTGCCGCGCCAGCCGGTCGACGAAGCTGACGATGGGCGTGCTGGCCGCGGCCTCCGGGTCGGCGCTGACGCTGAAACGCGGCGCAACCGGGATGCCGTTCTTGACGTGCTCCTTCATCGCCGCCGGAGACGCCATCCAGGATATGGCCTCGAAGGCGAGACGCGCGCGATGCGGCGGCAGCGATGCAGGCACCGTCAGCAGAAATCCTCCGATCGGCGAGACGCTCCTGCCGCCCGGCCCATGCGGATGCGCGCAATAGCCGACCTTGTGCTTCACCACGGATTCGATGTCGTACTCGAACCGCGCCGCACGCATGGTCCAGCAATAGATCATGGCAGCGTGACCATGCATGAAATAGCCGAGCGCCCGGTTCCAGTCCGTCGACAGGATGTCCGGCGGAGAGACAGCCAGCAGTTCGTGCATGTAGTTCAGCGTGTTGCGGCCCGACTCGCTCAGTACCAGCGGCCGCATCGCCTCGCCTTTCAGCTCGCTGTAGTCCATGAGCAGGCGGGGCGCCGGGATGTTGATCACCGGGCTGCCGCAACAGCCCATGAAGAACATGAAGGAATGCGAGATCGGCATGCCCTTGGCCGCGTTCCAGACCATGCCATGCATGCCGCGCTTCGGATTGTGAAAAGCCTTGGCCGCCTCGATCACGGCGTCGAAGCTGGTCGGATGATGCAGGCCGCGTTCCTGGAACAGATCCTTGCGCACGGACAGAGCTTCGATGGTGCAGTAGATCGGTATGCCGTACTGCACGCCGCACCACGTGCCGGTCGCCCAGATGTTCGGGTGGAAATCGAGCGGGTTGATGCTGCTGCTCTTCAGAAAGTCGGTCAGGGGCTGGGCCACGCCATTCGCCACCGCCTCGCCGAGCCAGGGCATGTTGACCGTCACGACGTCATAGGCGCTCTCCTTGCGGCGGGCATTGGCGAACACCTCTTCCCGCAGCTTCGGCAGGTTGAGCAGCTCGAAATTCTTGCGGGTCGAGAGCTTGCTGCGGAAATCCGCCCACATGTCGCGCATGGCGGCGAAATAATTGTCGTCGTGCAGCAGGAAGCGCAGATTGGCGCGGGAGTTCTTGCGCAGCTCCATGATCTGCAGCGGCGGGATGATCTGGCCGGCGAAATAGGAGCCGCCGAAATAGTAGTCCTCCGAATCCGTGCTGCCGCTCTTCATGCCAAAAGTGTCGGCCAGCAACGCCTTCACCTTTGCCGCATAGTCGGTGAAGCTGATGACCATCTGCCGGCTCGGCTCGAGGTAGTGAGATTTTCCGGTGGTTCCGCGCTGCCTGAGCTGGATGTCGCCGTTCTCGATCAGCCGGTGGATGCGGCGCATGGCGCTGGCGAACGGAACGTCCGCGGCCGAAGCAAGGGAAGACATGGTCACGTTTTCCCGGCGCAGATGCGTCTTCATCAGATAGAGGACGATGTTCCAGTTGGGATCGGGCTCGGCGGCCTTGAGAAGCTCGTCATACGGCGCGCGCATCCGTTCGAGGAAATTGATGATCCGGAGCAGTTCATATTCCGTCATGAGCGCTGCCTGTCGGACCTCTTTGCGTCGGCGCAACAGATCGTCGCGCGAAGCCGGCCGGAAGTGAAGCGGCAAGCTTGCTCAGGGCGTTAAAAACTTCGGCAGGCGCGCCGCCAATACCGCAGGCTTGCCGGCGAGGCGGCGAGCCGCTCGCGACACCTTTGTTCGACCAGGAGGAATTCATGGCAGAAAAAGTCTACGGCGTGCACCATATCGGCATAACCGTGCCGGACATCGAGGAAGGCATCGCCTTCTTCGAGGCCGTCTTCGGTGCAGTGAACGTCTTCAGGACCGGCCCTTTCAATGTCGACGAGGGCTTCATGACGCGCAAGCTCGGCACGCCGCCGCACACGCGCATCCGCGACCTCGTCTTCCTGCGCTGCGGCAACGGCACGAGCGTGGAGCTTTTTGAGTATAGCGGTGAAGACAGCACGGCGCGTCCCAAGCGCAATTCCGAGGTGGGCGGCACTCACATCTGCTTCGAGGTCGAGGATGTCTTTGCCTCGGCAGAGAGGCTGCGCGCCAGGGGCATCGAGCTGCTCGAAGGACCCAACACGGTGGAGGACGGTCCGCTCGCAGGTTTCCAGTGGGTTTACCTCACGGCTCCCTGGGGACAGTCGCTGGAGATCGCGAGTTTCAATTCTCTCGGCTATGAAAAGGATTCGCCGCATCGTTTGTGGCGGGCCAAGCCATAGCTGCGACTGTCGCAGCGCCGAAGGGAGATAAAGCCTGCATGCAGTTGCTGCTGGTCACCGGGCCAGCCGGCGTCGGCAAATCGACGCTGTGCTGGGAAATGAGCGCGCTGCTCGCAGCAGCGGACGTCGCCCACGCCGTCATCGAAACCGACGAGATCGACCGGGTCTATCCGCGTCCCACCGCAGAGGAGCTCGACAAAATTCGGTCCGGCACGATCGACGCCAGCAGCATCAACCTGGCTGCGATCTGGTCGACATACCGGGCCTTGGGGCACACGCGCCTGATCATGTCCGGCGTCATGATGCATTTGGGTTTCGACAGGCGGTGGATTCTTGACGCGATACCCGACGCGCGGATCACGATCGTGCGCATGTCAGCCACCGAGCCTACGCTGTTGACGCGGCTTGCGCGCCGGGAGATCGGCTCCGGCGCAGCCGAGCAGGTGCAGCGCTCGCTTCGGCAAGCAAGGCGCATGGCCGGCGAGAACGCAGAGGACGTGACAGTCCTGCCGACCGACGGCAAGGAGCCTGCCGACCTTGCGGTGACGACGCTTCAGAGAATTGGCTGGCTGAAGATCGCCGACGAACAGCGGGCTCACTGATCTTCGAAGCGCGCCGGCCGATCATGGGCGCCCGGCAGAGGCGCCGTCGAGCCCCGTTCCACCAGTGAAACCGGGAGGACCGTGTTTTCCGTCGGGGACTGCGGATCGTTGATGCGCCTGGTCAGGAGATCGACCGCGCATCGCCCGAGCTCGGCCAGCGGCTGGCGGATCGTGGTCAGATCGATCAGCGGCCAGGCAGACCATTGCATATCGTCGAAGCCGACGACGGAAACTTCCCCCGGCACGTCGATCCGCGCCTTGCGCAGCACGCTGAGCGCCGAGATGGCAACCAGGTCGTTGACGCAGGCGATCAGGCTGACCTCCCTGCGATGCATGGCCTCGACCGCCTGCTGCGGCAGCGTCGAAAGCAGCGGCACGTGAACGTCCCAGGCAATCTCGAGCCGCCCACGCGCAGCCTCCAGAAAGCCGTCCCGGCGCTCGCGGCTCGACGCCAGGTTCTGCTCGCCCGACAGCAGCCCGACCCGGCGATGGCCGAGCTCCAGCGCGTGCCTGGCCATCATGCGTCCACCGGCATGGTGGTCGGCTCGCACGCTGTCCAGGCCTGCGACGCGGCGGTCGATCGCGACGAGCGGGAAGAGCGGCGGGTCGATGATGCGCGAGTTGAGGCTGAGCACGGCGACGGCGCCGTCGACGCCATGCGTGAACAGCGTGCGGGCGGCCTGCGCCTCGCGCTCCTCTCCGGCGCCGGAATCGACGACGAAGGTGGCAAAGCCCAACTCCTCCGCGCGCTGCTGCACCGCTTTCGTGATCTCCGGGAAGACCGGGCTCGCCAATGACGGCACGATGCAGCCGATGGCATGCGTGCGGCCCGTCTTCAGGGCCGCCGCGGCGCGGTTCCTCTGATAGCCGAGCTCGGCGGCGATCCGGCGCACATGCCGGTCGACCTCCGGCGTCACCTTGTTGAGATTGTTGAGGACGTAGGAAACCGTCGCCGACGAGACGCCCGCGGCTTCGGCGACATCCTTGATGGTAGGGCTGCGCCCCCGTTTCATGCTTCGGCCCCGAATGGGTCGGCCTGTCGATATCCAGGCTCGACTTACACGCTTAAACGAATTCGCTTGACACAGCGAGCCACCGCTTGCTTTGCTGTTTATACGATTAAACTGCCTGCAATCCGGTTGCAGCACAAAAACCACCGCTCGTCACGGATTCACAATCGTCCTAGGGAGAAGTTCGATGGTTCCACTCAGCAGACGCTCGCTCTTGCAGCTTTCGCTGGCGCTCGCCGCCTCGGCCGCATTCCTGGTCGGAACGGGTGCGCAAGCCATGGCCGCCGACAAGATATTGCTCATCATCAACGGCGCGCTCGGCGACAAGTCGTTCTTCGATTCCGCCAATCGCGGCATCGAGATGATCAAGCAGAAATATGGCGACAAGGTCGAGACGCGCGTGCTGGAGGTCGGCGACGATCCGACCAAATGGGAGCCGGCGCTGCTGGACGCGTCCGAGCAGGACTGGAACCTGATCGTCGCCGGCACCTACTCGATCTCGGAGACGCTGGGCGAGGTCGCCAAGCAATATCCGGACAAGAAATACATCCTCTATGACGCGTCCGTGCCTTACGAAGAGGGCGGGTTCGAGAATATCTATTCGATCCAGTACAAGCAGAATGAAGGATCGTATCTCGGCGGCGTGCTGGCCGCAGGCCTGCTCAAATCCGGTAAGCTGCCGGCCGATGCCGGCACCGCGCTCGGCTTCCTCGGCGGCATGGACATCCCGGTCATCAACGACTTTCTGGTCGGCTACATTGCCGGCGCGCAGTCGGTCGACCCGAACATCAAGATAGCGGTGTCCTATGCCGGCTCCTTCACCGATGCGGCGAAAGGCAAGGAGCTCGGCCTGGCCCAGTACCGCGCCGGCGTTGGCATCGGCTTCACCGCTGCCTCGCAGGCCGGCCTTGGCCAGCTGTCGGCGGCGAAGGAGACCGGCAAATATGTGCTTGGCGTCGATTCAGACCAGGAGGCGATCTTTGCCGAGAGCGACCCGGCGATCGCCTCGCAAGTGATCAGCTCGGTGCTGAAAAATGTCGATGTCAGCCTGCTGCAGGCCTACGATCTCTACGTCGAGGGCAAGCTGCCGTTCGGTTCCGGCCAGGCGGTCGGGCTCAAGGAAGGCGCAGTCGGGCTGGTCGAGACCGGCAACATGGCCAAGCTCGCCACGCCGGACGTGCTGGCGGCCATCCAGACGGCGAAGGAGAAGATCGCCGGTGGCGAAATCCAGGTGCCCACGGCGTTCGGCATGACGACCGAAGAAATCGCCAAGCTGCGCGACGGCGTGAGGCCCTGATCCGATGAGCGAGGCCGGCGCTGCGCCATTGCAGGACGCGCCGGCCGTCGCGTTCAGGGGCATCTCGAAGACATATCCGAACGGCACGGTCGCGCTGAGCGACGTGTCGTTCGCGATCCGCAAGGGCTCCATCCACGCCGTCTGCGGCGAGAACGGCGCGGGCAAATCGACCCTCATGAAGATCCTGTTCGGCCTGACCGGGCCGAGCGCCGGAGAAATCCTGCTCGACGGCAGGCCGGTCGTCCCAAGCGGCGCCGATTTTGCCGGCCGGCACCGCATGGGCATGGTGCACCAGCACTTCTCGCTCATTCCGACGTTGACGGTGACCGAGAACATCATTCTCGGGCACGAGCCGCGCAAGGGTTTCCTGATCGACCAAGCCGAGGCGCGGCGGCGCGTGCGGGCGCTTGGCGAGAAATACGAGCTCGCGGTCGACCCCGACGCGGTGGCCGGCAGGCTCTCCGTCGCCGCGCAGCAGAAGGTCGAGATATTGAAGGCGCTGGCGCGCGACACAACGATCCTCATCCTCGACGAGCCGACAGCGGTCCTGTCGCCGCCCGAGATCGAGGAGCTGTTCAAGCGCCTGCGCGACCTGCGCGACCGCGGCATGACCATCATCTTCATTTCGCACAAGCTGAAGGAGGTGCGGGCGCTGGCGGAGAGCGTGACGGTGCTGCGCGCAGGCCGGCTCTCCGGCACCTCCAGCCTGGCTGATGTCTCCGACGATGCGATCATGCAGATGGTGATGGGCAAAGCGGTCGAGGTCGCGCGGCGCGTCCCCGCCGAGGCCGCGGGTGCGGCCACCGTGGTCATGGACGACGTCTCGACGGCTGCGCGCAATCCGGCCGACCGCATCGCGGGCGTCTCGCTGGTCGTGCATGCAGGCGAGATCGTCGGCGTCGCCGGCGTGGACGGCTCCGGACAGCGCGGCCTGGTGTCGGTGCTCTCCGGCATGATGCGGCCCTCGGCCGGCAGGGTCCTGCTCGAGGGGCAAGACATGACGCGCGCCAACGGGCTTGCCTGGCGCAGCGCCGGGCTCGGCAACCTGCCCGCCGACCGCTTCGGCCAGGGCGGCGCCCCCGGGCTCAGCCTCGCCGACAACGCGATCGCCGGCACGGATCGCGATCGGGAGCTGCAGCGCGGCCCGTTTCTGCGGCGTGCTGCCGTCGCCGCCCGCGTCAAGCGGATGATCGCAGACTATTCGGTGCGCAGCTTCGGCATCGACGAGCGTCTGGATTCGCTGTCGGGCGGCAATGCGCAAAAGCTGATCGCCGCGCGCGAGCTGGCGACGCGGCCGAGTTTCCTGATCGCCGACCAGCCGACGCGCGGCATAGACGTGGCGGCTGCAGCTTTCCTGCACAGGCGGCTCGACGAAGCGGCGCGCGCGGGCTCGGCGATCCTGCTGGTCACCGCCGATCTCGACGAGCTGCTGCGGCTCGCCGACCGCGTGGTCGTGATGTTTGGAGGCCGCATCGTCGCCAATCTGCGCAACGGGCCCGCGCTCACGCCGGAAAAGCTCGGACCATTCATGCTCGGGCTGGAGTCCGCCGCATGAGCCGGAACCTGCTCGCGGGCCTCGTCCAGCTTCTGATCACAGTCGCGGTCGCCGTCGCCGTGGTGCTGGTGGTGATCGTGCCGTTCGCCCTGTCGCAGCCCGAGCCGCTGTTGGTGCTGAAGGGCTTCCTCTTCGGTCCGCTCGACAGCCTGCGGCATATCGGCAACATCGCCGAGGCGGCGACGCCGATCGCTTTGACCGGGCTCGCGGCGGCGATCATCTTCCGCTCCGGCCTGTTCAACCTCGGCATGGAAGGCGGCTTCTTCCTCGGCGGGCTTGCGGCGACGGCAGCGGCGCTGCTGCTGCCACTGCCGCCTTTCGGTGCGCCGGCGATGGCGATCGCGGTTGGCGCCGTCGTCGGCAGCCTCGCCTGCATCGTGCCGGGGTATCTGCGCCTTCGCTACGAGGCTTCGGAGATGGTCACCTCGCTGGTGCTGAACTTCGCCATCCTGTTCGCCGGCGTCTTCGTGCTCAACTATTTCCTGCGCGACCCGGCCGCGGGCGCGCTGATGTCCTATCGCATCCCGGCCGAGGCGCGGCTGGAGCGGCTTCTGCCCGGAACACGCCTGAACAGCGGCGCGATCGTCGCCGTCGCGGCCTGCCTCGCCGGCGGCGTCTGGCTGTTCATGACCCGCGGTGGGCTCAATCTGCGCATTGCCGGCTCGAGCCCGGGCTTTGCCGCGCATCTCGGCCTGCCCTCGACACGCATCGTGATGACGGCGCAGCTTGCCGGCGGCCTGATCGCCGGCATGGCCGGCGCGATCGAGGTGCTCGGCCTTTATCCGCGCTTTTCCTGGACGCAGCTTCCCGGCCTCGGATGGTCGGGCATCGTCGTCGCCATCCTGGCGCGAGAGAACCCGTGGCTCGTGCTGCCGGCAGCACTCTTCCTCGGCTATCTGCAGGTCGGCGGCAACATCGTGGCGCAGGATGTCGGCCTGCCGAGCGAGGTGGTCGGGCTGGTCACCGCGGCCATCATGCTCGCAGTGACGGCGTCCGCCATCTTCCAGAATCCGCGCCTGCTGAAGCTCATCAGGAAACTTCGCCGGCCAAAGGCGCAGGCGGCATGAGCGCCGTGCTCGACCAGATTGCCGACCCTGCGCTGTTCGCCACGGTGCTGCGCGTGATGACGCCGCTGCTGCTGGCCGCGCTGGGAGTGATGATCTCGGACCGCGCCGGCGTGCTCAACATCGGCATGGAGGGCATGATGCTGATAGGGGCGCTGACCGGCGTGCTGGTCAGCGCCTGGACCGGCAGCGCGTGGCTCGGGCTCGTCGCTGCCGTTGCGCTCTCGGCAGCGAGCGGGTGCCTGATGGCAGGGATCGTCAACGGGCTCGGCGCCCACCTCATCATCGCCGGCATTGCGCTCAACCTGGCCGCATCGGCCGGCACGACGCTGGGGCTGTTCTTCGCCACCGGCGACAAGGGCATGTCGGGCGCGCTGAAGAGCGGCGTGCTTCCCGCCGTGCACCTGCCGCTCATCGAGCAGATCCCGGTGCTCGGCCCGCTGCTTTCAGGTCACAATGTGCTTACCTATCTGGCGCTGCTCGCCGTGCCCGTGGTCGGCGTCCTGGTAATGCGGACCCCGTTCGGCCTGCACCTGCGCGCCGTCGGCGTCGATGCCAAGGCGGCTGCGGCTGCCGGCATCCCGGTCGCGCGCGTGCAAATGCTGGCGCTGATGCTGTCCGGCGTGTTCGGCGGGCTCGCCGGCGCCTACCTGTCGATGGGCTATGTGAGCTGGTTCGCGCAGGACATGACCGCCGGCCGCGGCTTCATCGCCATCGCCATCGAGGTCATGGGCGCCGGCACGGCCTGGGGTACTTTTGCCGCGGCGGTGGTTATCGCCATCGCCGAGACATTTGCCATCACCATGCAGAGCCTCGGCCTGCCAAGCGAGCTGATGCAGATGATCCCCTACGTCGTGCCGATCCTGGTGCTGACGTTCTGGGCGAGCCGCCGACGCGCGGCCGCCCGCATGGCGCAACTCTGATTGACCAAGACAGGAAGAAACGAATGAAGGCCTGGGAACTCACCCGCGACCTCCTGCGCGACACCATGCCGGTCGTGCGCTCCGCCGAGGAGCAGACCTGGGACGCCAGCGGCCTGATGCAGGGTCTGGATTTCGGCACCGCGCTGTTCTGGAAGAGCAATGTGCCGGGCTCGGCCGCGCCGGAGAATTTGATGGCCGCAGCACTGCAGTCGCTGGAAAACAAGGGATTCGTGCTGGCGCCCTACGAGGCGCTGCTCGATGAAGGGATCGCGGCGCTCGAGCGCGGCGATTTCGAGCGGCTCTATGCAGTCGACATGCGGCTGCGCGCGCTGATGCGCACCGCGCGACCGGATCCCGAACATCCGTCGCAGCAGACCGTGCGCTACCAGTCCTGGGAGGCGTTCGACGCCACCGTCAAATGGCCCGGAGATGTCTCGGTCGATGTAGGCAGCCGGGATTTCGCCGATCGCGTGCGCGCCGGCTGGCTGGCGCAGCTCGTCGGCGCCGCGGCAGGCACGGCGCTCGAAGGTTATTCGGCCGAGAACATCATGAAGGTGTTCGGGCCGATCCGGCGCTACGTGCGCGAGCCCAACACCTACAATGACGACATAACCTTCGAGATCGCATTCCTGGAGGCTTTTGCCGACAAGGGCCATGCCGTCGGCGGCGCGGACATCGCCGAACGCTGGACGTCGCTGATCCCGATGGGCTGGTCGGCCGAGGCGATCGCGCTCGCCTCCATCCGCCGCGGCCTGCTGCCGCCGGAGACGGGAACCACCGACAACCCGTTCGACGAATGGATCGGGGCGCAGATGCGCGGCACGATCTGCGGCATGGTGGCGCCCGGCCGGCCGCGCGAGGCGGCGCGGCTTGCCTGGATCGACGGCGAGGTCTCGCACGCCGCCAACGGCATTCTCGGCGAAGTGTTCAACGCCGTGCTCGCCGCGCGCGCCTTCACCGAACGGGACGCGGCGTCGCTGCTCGAATCGACCGTCGCGCTGTTCTCGACCGAGTCGGAATACGGCCAGGTGCTGGCTTTCGCGCTCGCTGCCTGCCGCGACGCCCCCGACTGGCAGTCGGCCTGGCGACGCTGCGACGAACAATATGTCGAATACAACTGGATCCACGCTTACCCGAATGCCGCCGCGCAGGTGGTGGCGCTCTGGTTCGGCAAGGGCGATTTCGACCTGACGCTGGAGATCATCTGCGGCATCGGCCACGACGTCGACTGCAATGCCGCGCAGATACTCTGCGTGCTGGCGATCCAGCATGGCGGCGGCGTCATTGCCGAGCACTGGTCGGCACCGCTGCTTGCGGGCGACATCGTCACCTACATGCGCCGCCCGGCGACGATACCGTTCGACGAACTGGTCGCGCGCACGGTCGAGGCGGTGCGCAAATGGCGCAGGTAGCGGCCGGCGGCACCCGCGGCCGTTCTCGATAGGCTTGCCAGCCGGGTGATCGTCACGGCAGGTGCGAGGGGCCGCCGGGGCGCTGCTCACTTCCTGGCAAGACAATCATAGAAACGGATGACGGCGGCCTGAGAACCGCTCAGGCTGTACTCGTGGCCATCGTGCACCATGCTTTCCGACCGGGAAAACAGGCGGATGAAATCGTGGTTGATCTCGGCGAACTCCCCGGTATCGAGGAAAAACTCGCGAACTTCGCCTTCGTTGATGAAGGCGAAGTGCCCGTCGCCGAGCCCGCTCGATACCGCGATGATCATCGTGTCGGCATTGTAGGCTTCGATGCTGACCAGGTTCCCCCATTGCCTCGACGTGATGAAGCAATTGTCCTTGTCGTAGCGGGTGGTCCATGTGCCCGCCTCCGCGGCGCCGGAAACAGCGACGACAACCAGGCCGGCAGCGAGCGCCTTCCACATCCTAGAAATCTCCGCCGGTCGTATTTTTGGCGCAGCGTCGAAGTTTCTGCACGGCCGACTGGGTGCCATCGAGCCCGATGATCAGCACCTCGGGCGAATCGTCGAAGAGGATCATCGTCTCCGAGCGGGCCATGGCGTTCAGGAAGCTGCCCGACACGTCGAAGAAGACGAGGCCCGGCTGATCGGGAGTGTAGTTGATGATGTGCGTGGCCGAGGAATACTGCCCCTCGTTGATGAACGCGATGGTCCGCCTGCCGGCTGCGTTTCGCACGTTGATGTTGTCGCTCGAGATGACGGCTTGCGCCAACCCGCCACTGTCCATGTCGATGCGCACGATCGTGCCGCCTTCGGCCTTGCGCATCCAGCACCAGCCGTCATTGTCGGTGACGGTCCATGCTGCATTGGCCACGCCAGCCCACAAGACCAGCACGGCGACTGCCAGAGGCTTTTTCATTGCTACCTCCAGTTCTTCACGTACGTTCCGGTGAAAGCCTGCTCCCACTCGTTGCATCCCTTGCCCGCTTTAACTTCCCAACTGTCGCTTCCCTCGACCGCGGCAAGTTCACAGTCCTCGTAACCCAACTGAATAGTTCCATCGCCTGCATTGGATGTCCCGAAGCCGGAGCCCTCCGATTCGAAGTCGGCGCCGTCGCCCCTCTCAAAGAGGTAGATCGAGGTCTTCAAACTGTCGGCGTCGGAGGCATCGGCCGCGTACCAGTTCAGCCAGACGAGGTAGCGCGATTTGCCCGTGTGCTTGTAGATGATCGCGGCGGTGTCGGCCGCGGCGAACCCGACGGCAGCGTTCAGGAACGCGACCGCCAGAACCCCACCCAAGAAATGCTTCATGCGCTTCCTCCGGCAATCGCCAAGCCCGTGACGACGAAGGGCGAACCGGCCGCGCCGGGCGAGCTGCTGGCGATTGAGCTGGACCTTGAGGTCAATTCGGCGTGGTCGGCATGCCCCAAATGGGGGCATCGGGCTAATTTTGTGCGTTGCGCATGACGGCGCGATGCGCGCCCTTCACCGCCTTCGGCAGTCCCCCCGCGTTCCTTCGACAAGCTCAGGGGGGATCAAGGTAACGGCCGGCCGCCCGATGGATACTTCTCTGCAAAGCAGGGAAGGCGACCACCAACGACGATGGAGGGGAGCAGGTGGCAAAAACTCATTCCTCAACGACGTCGTGCCGCCGGGGGATTCTTACGTCTAAGGCCGTTCGCGGTTCGACGTGGAATCCAATCGTCTGTCGTGATGCAGCAGGCCGCACTCAAGCGGCCGCGGATGAGTTCGGAAATACTACGTTCCGCAAAAGGTCTGAAGCACGCGTTCTTCTTCCCGAGGCGCCGCGGCATAGCGGGCGTTCTCCGGTTGATCCTCGAACGGTCGTTTCAGCACGCTGAGCAAATCTTCGAAGAGGCTGAAATCCGAGCGCTCGGTCGCGGCAGCGATCGCAGCCTCGACCTGGTGATTGCGCGGGATGTATTTCGGATTGGCGGACTGCATGGCCAGGAGCCGCTTTGAGTTGTGCTCCGGCTCTGCCAGAAGCCGCTCGCGCCATCTCTCTATCCAGGCGTCAAAAGCGGTCGGGTCGGCGAACAGCGCCCTTGTCGATCCGTAGCTTTCATTCGCCGGCTCCAGTTCATCCGAGAGGCCTCGAAAGGTGAGCGTGAAGTCGGCACCATTCTTTGCCATCAGGTCGAAGAGGTCGGTGGCCAGCGCCAGATCGCCGTTTCGCTCGCTCAGCAGGCCGAGTTTCCGGCGCAATCCGGCGTGGAAGGGCTTTTCGTAATATGCCTGAAAGCCCCGCAATGTGTTTTCAGCTGCGGCGATAGCCTCCTGCTCGTCAGGATGGATCAGAGGCAGCAGAGTTTCGGCCAGCCGCGTCAGGTTCCATGCTGCCACGCGAGGCTGGTTGGCGAACGCGTAGCGCCCGTGCCTGTCGATCGAACTGAAGACAGCGGCAGGATCGTAGGCATCCATGAACGCGCAGGGGCCATAGTCGATCGTTTCACCGGAGATGGTCATATTGTCGGTGTTCATCACACCGTGGATGAAACCAACCAGCATCCATCGCGCCACCAGGCTCGCCTGCGCTTCGATCACCGCGTCGAGCAGTTCCAGGTAGGGCTGCGCACTGCCGGTCAGATGAGAGTAGTGCCGGGCAATTGCATAGTCGGCCAGCGCCCGAAGACCCTCGACGTCCTGCCGCGCAGCGAAATACTGGAAGGTGCCGATCCTTATGTGGCTCGATGCGACACGCGCGAGCACGGCGCCGGGCAGGCGTGTCTCGCGATACACCGGTTCGCCTGTCAGAACGGCAGCAAGCGTCCGCGTCGTCGGAATGCCCAGGGCGGCCATCGCCTCGCTAACGATGTATTCCCGCAAGACTGGCCCGACCGCCGCGCGGCCGTCGCCGCCGCGCGAGAAACGCGTCGGCCCGGAGCCCTTCAGTTGCAGGTCGCGCCGCATACCGGACTTGTCCAGTACCTCTCCGATCAGCAGAGCGCGGCCGTCGCCGAGTTGCGGCACGAAATTGCCGAACTGGTGACCCGCATATGCCATGGCGATCGGCCGGGCGCTCTCGGGAAAGCTGCTTCCAGCGAGCATCCGCAAGCCTTCGGGGCTCGTCAGAAAGTCCGGGTCGAGCCCTATCTCCATGGCGAGAGCAAGGTTCAGCTTGATCAGCCTTGGAGCAGCCACCGGATTGGGTGGGGTATGTGCAAAGAACCGGTCGGGAAGTCCTGCGTACGTAGTCTCAAACATGTTGGAGAAATAGTCAGCCGGATCGCCAGTGACAACCGCAACACCCGAACCCATTAGGCTGTGGCGAAGCAGGTCGACGACCATCTTTGGTCCGCCAGCTTCATGCACTACGATTTGGGATACTTCGACGACGAGACATGCAGGCTCGAGCCAATCGCTAACCCTTTCGGAGCGAAAGTGTTACCTATGTCTCAGGTATAAACCGTCACCTATGTGTCCGGAACGGACCTTGATTGGGCTGGTAGCGGAGGAGGGATTTGAACCCCCGACACAAGGATTATGATTCCTCTGCTCTAACCAACTGAGCTACTCCGCCTTGCCGTATCGGAAAGACCGGTCCGCGAATGCAAAGGCGAGCCCGTCCAAGGCCGCGCGGATATAGGCTTGCGCCATCCGGCATGTCAAGCATTCCGGCCTGCCTTGCGGCACGCATGTGCGGATCGACGGACTTCGGCGCATTCGGCTTGAAAACGAAAGCCGCCGAGCGGCCCGGGCTGCGGCTTCACGCCCTTTCTTGACTCGTCACGTCAGGGTTGAGTTCACGGCACGCGGTCGTTATGTCTGCCGGCGTTCTAGCATTCCATCCGGGGATTGATGAAACCGCGCATTGCCGTTCTCGGCTGCGGATATTGGGGCTCAAACCATATCCGCACTCTCAAGTCGCTCGGCGCCCTTCATGCGGTTTCGGACGCGAATTGGGCGCGGGCGGAAGGTTTTGCCGCCGAGCACGAATGCCTGGCGATCGCGCCCGAAATGCTGATGCAGCGCAAGGATATCGACGCCGTCGTGCTGGCGCTGCCGCCGCAGTTCCACACCGAATACGCGATCCGTGCCGTCGAGAACGGCAAGGACGTGCTGGTGGAGAAGCCGGTCGCGCTCACCGTGCCGGACGCCGAACGCTCCGTCGCCGCAGCCAAGGCCAATGGCCGGCTGTTCATGGTCGGGCATGTGCTGCGCTTCCACCCCGCATTCGAGCGGCTGAAGCAACTGATCGATGCCGGCGAGCTCGGCGAGGTGCGCTACATCCACTCGCACCGGCTCGGCCTCGGCAAGTTCCATACCGAGAACGACGCGCTCTGGGATCTCGCCCCGCACGACCTTTCGATGATGCTCGCCATCACCGGTAGCGAGCCGGTCGAGGTGCGCGGCGAGGGGGCCGCACTTCTCGATCATCTGAGCGACTTCGCGCATCTGCACATGCGCTTCCCGAACGGCGTGCGCGGCCACCTCTTCGCCTCCCGCCTCAACCCCTATCGCGAGCGCCGCCTGACGGTGGTGGGGACCGGCGCCATGGCGGTCTTCGACGACGTCGAGCCGTGGGGTCGCAAGCTGGCCGTCTACCGCCATACGGTGTGGCAGGACAGCGGCGCCTGGGCCGCGACGCAGAACGAGCCGTCCTACGTGCCGGTCGGCGAAGGCCTGCCGCTCACCCGGGAGCTCGAGCATTTCCTCGACTGCATCGCAACGCGTTCGGAACCGCGCACCAATGGCGAGGAGGCGATCCGCGTGCTGCGCGTGCTGACGGCCGGAACCGTCGTGCATCTGGAGACGGCGGCGGTGGAGGCTGCAAGCAAGGCAGTAGGCAGCAGGCAGTAGGGTCGCTTGCGCCGACTGCCGACCGGCTGATCCCGACTGCCTCTTTCTTTATTCCGCGGCGACAATTGCCGGCTTGGCGGCAAGTTTTGACAGCATCGCCTCGGAGACGGCGTCGCGCTCGGAGCGCTCGATGAAGCCGCCGCCCAGCACGCGCGATTCTTCCGAATCATCGAGATAGAGCACGCAGGCCTGGCCGGGCGCCACGCCGGTCTCGCCGTCGGCGAGGTCGACGAAGGCCGCTCCGGCGCTGTGGTGCAGCACGGCCGGGCGCGGCGGGCGGGTCGAGCGAACCTTGGCAAAGAGCGGCAGCCCATCGGCTGGAACCGCGCTCAGCGGCGCATCGCCCAACCAGTTGACGTTGCGCAGGTAAAGACGCCGCGTCGCCAGCGCCTCGCGCGGGCCGACGATGACGCGCGCCTTCGCCGCATCGATGTGCACGACGTAGAGCGGCTCGCCCGAGGCGATGCCGAGACCGCGGCGCTGGCCGATCGTGTAATGCAGGATACCGTCATGGCGTCCCAGCACACGGCCGTCGATGTGAACGATGTCACCCGGGCTCGCAGCACTCGGCTTCAGCCTGGCGATGACGTCGGAGTAGCGGCCCTGGGGGACGAAGCAGATGTCCTGGCTGTCGGCCTTGGCGGCGACCGAGAGCCCCATCGCCTCCGCCAGCTCACGCACCTCGGGCTTCGGCAGGTCGCCGAGCGGAAAGCGCAGATAGTCGATCTGCTCCTGGGTCGTGGCGAAGAGGAAATAGCTCTGGTCGCGGTCGCTATCGACAGGCCGGTAGAGCGACCGGTGCCGGCCATTCGGGCGCGAACGGATATAGTGGCCGGTCGCCAGCGCGGCCGCGCCGAGCTCGCGCGCGGTCTCCAGGAGGTCGGCGAACTTCACCGTCTGGTTGCAGGACACGCAAGGGATCGGCGTCTCGCCCGCGACGTAGCTTTCGGCGAAAGGATCGATGACGGCCTTGCGGAAGCGCTCTTCGTAATTGAGCACATAATGCGGAATTCCGAGCGTTTCGGCCACGCGGCGCGCGTCGTCGATGTCGCGGCCGGCGCAGCATGACCCGGCACGGTGGGCGGCCGCGCCGTGATCGTAGAGCTGCAGCGTCACGCCGACGACGTCGTAACCCTCACGCGCCAGCAGGCCGGCGACGACGGAGGAATCGACGCCGCCCGACATCGCCACCACGATGCGGGTGTCGGCGGGGGCTCCGGGCAGGTCGAGGCTGTTCATGTCGTTGCGTGCGTTATGTTTTTCGGCCGGCTGGCGCGGATATAGGTCAAGCATGGCCGGTGCGCCAGTGTCGTGATTTCGAAGTTCGTATGGCCCCGATATCAGACGTTGAACGAACTTCGAAATCAAAACGACACTGGGAATTATCAAGTTGCCAGAGTCCCGGCTCCGAAATTCGCATCGGCCCGATATCAACCTCAGGCGAATTTCGGAACCGGGACTCTGGCCATTTTGACCGGCTTCGGGACCTGGCGAAGCGGCGCTTGCCTCAAATGCCCCGGTTTTTCGCAGGGCTTCGTTGAGGTTTATTACCTATGGATTACTCGTGGTTTAGGCAAATCTTAAAGCTGGGGCGGTACTGTCGGGGCGAATTGGTCAGTTTAGAGTTTTGCGTTTCGGGTAGAGTGTACGATGACCGATCTGGTTAGACCGCGCGTGAAATACGTGATCGGCCCCGATGGGAGCCCGCTCACGATCGCCGATCTTCCTCCGACCAACACCCGTCGCTGGGTGATCCGCCGCAAGGCGGAAGTCGTTGCCGCCGTGCGTGGCGGCCTGCTGAGCCTCGAGGAGGCCTGTCAGCGCTACAAGCTGACGACCGAGGAGTTCCTGTCCTGGCAGGCCTCGATCGACGAATACGGGCTTGCCGGCCTGCGCACCACGCGCATCCAGCAGTACCGGCACTGACGCCGCCTTAGTCGAATAGCGAGAGATCGCCGAATCGAAAAGGGAGCAGGGGAGTAAGGCAGTAGGGGAGTATGTGCTCAGGTCGCGGCCGGCCGCACCGTTTTCACATACTGCCCTACTCCCTTACTCCCCTACTCCCTCTATTGTTCAGGCCAGTGCTGCGCCGCGGCTCACATCCGCATCGCGCGCCTTGCCGTCACGCGATTCCAGCATCTCGGCCTTGGCAAGCTCCGCTTCAGCCTCGCCGAGTAGAGTTTCTGCCGTCTTCTTCTGCAGTGCGAGATCGGCCTGCGAGTTCCTGAGATTGTCGCGCCTCAGGCGTGCCGCCTTGGCGAAGGTCGGATAGGCAAAGTGATTGACGTCGCTGATGCCTGACTTGCGTTCCTCGGCCGCGATCTGGGCGTCCAGCTCGTTGGCCATGCGTTCGAATTCCATGATCATCATGTCGAGCTGCGCCAGCTGGCGGCGTTTCTCGTTCACCTGAAACTGCTTGAGCCTGACGAGGTTCTCTCGTGACTTCATGACTCGCTACTCCGTACTCACGCGCGCGCCTGGCCCCGGAGATCCCCTCTCAACGTGGCCAACGCACCCCTCCTGGGAAACACGATCCCAACTTTCACGCTGCCGGTAACCATTCGTTTACGGGCATTGTTAATCATACGCGCCATGACTTAAGGCGCGGTAAAAAAGCGAACGTGAACAGCGGAAGCTTTTTAGGCGAGTCCCGAGAATCCTTTAGTCCGCTTTGTTAAAGTTCCGCAGGGAAGTGCCGTCGGGGTATTTTCCGTGGAGATTCAAGTGAGTGTGGTCGAAAGCTGTGAGGCCGGGTCGCACTTGCCGAATCAAATTAGGGTTTGTTAACCATTCGATGGCAGCCTCCGATTCAGGCAATCGCTGCTCCGGTGCCAAAGCCCGCGTTGCGTGTCGGCAGCAGAGAAGGGGAATGAAATGCGCGTTCTGCTGATTGAAGACGACAGTGCGACCGCACAAAGCATCGAGTTGATGCTGAAATCGGAGAGCTTCAACGTCTACACCACCGATTTGGGCGAAGACGGCGTCGATCTCGGCAAGATTTACGACTACGACATCATTCTCCTCGACCTGAACCTGCCGGACATCTCCGGCTACGAGGTCCTGAGAACGCTGCGCCTCTCGAAGGTGAAGACCCCGATTCTCATCCTCTCCGGCATGGCCGGTATCGAGGACAAGGTGCGCGGCCTGGGCTTCGGCGCCGACGATTACATGACCAAGCCGTTCCACAAGGACGAGCTGGTCGCCCGTATCCACGCCATCGTGCGCCGCTCGAAGGGCCATGCGCAGTCGGTCATCACCACCGGCGACCTGATCGTCAACCTCGACGCCAAGACGGTCGAGGTCGGCGGGCAGCGCGTGCATCTGACCGGCAAGGAATACCAGATGCTGGAGCTGCTCTCGCTGCGCAAGGGCACCACGCTCACCAAGGAAATGTTCCTCAACCATCTCTATGGCGGCATGGACGAGCCGGAGCTGAAGATCATCGACGTCTTCATCTGCAAGCTGCGCAAGAAGCTCGACGCGGCTTCCGGCGGGCAGAACTACATCGAGACGGTGTGGGGCCGCGGCTACGTGCTGCGCGAGCCCGAGGAAATCCGCGAAAGCGCCTAACGGGTGAATGGTCAATCGTGAATGGTGAATGGCGGCATCAGCCGCCGTTTCCTTTTCCACCATTCACCATTTACTATTCACCATTCACGGCTTCACGCCGCCACCTGGAAGACGCGGAAGCGCTCCAGCAGCTGCGTGCGGTTGAAGGGCTTCAGCAGATAGCCTTGGGCGCCGGCGCGCTTGGCGCGCATGATGGTGCCGATATCGACCTCGATCATCGAGATCGCAATCTGCGGTTTCACCGCGGCCGGTATCTGGCGCACGCGGCGGATGAAATCTTCGGCCGCCATGTCGGGCAGGCCGGTATCGACCACGATGATGTCGGGCATGTCGGCCGCGCACATGTCGAGCGCATGCTCCGCGCTTTCGGCCTCGATGACGATCATGTCGGGGCCGCCGAGGATGCGCTTGGCAACCTTACGGATGACGCTCGAATCATCGACGAACATGCAGCGTTTCATGTCGCGGCTTCCTCCAGGTCTGCGCAAAGGCGCCGACGCGGGGAAACCTAGGGAAGTTCCGTAAATATCCGGGTAAGGGGGAAGGTAAATATCGCGATACTTTTGGCCTCGGTGGCGTCAGGCGGCGGCGAGCACGATCTCCTCGGCGGTGGCGCGGATCGAGATGGTCATGCCCGCCTCGCGCGCGAGCAGCAGCGTGTAATAGGGCTGCACCGTGTGCGCGTCGATCGGCTCCTGCGGCTTGTTGCCGGAATGCAGCTCGAGGAATTTCGGCGGCACGCGCACCATCGGGCCGGCGGCGGCCAGCGAAAACTTCGGCGCGGTCTCCAGATCCTCGAGCGTCACCGTGATCCTGCCGCCGCGCGGGATCGCGCCAGTGGCGACGAGCACGAGGTTGAGCAGCAGCTTCACCTTGTTCTTGGGCAGGAGCGCGCGGCCGCCATTCCAGACGAGCTCCGGTTTTTCGTTCTTGAGGAACGCGGTCGCCACCGACTGCGCGTCGCCGGTGTCGATCTGCATGCCGGCCGAACCCGCCGCGCCGAAGGCGATGCGGGCGAATTGCAGGCGCGCGGAGGCGTTGCGCGCGCTGGTGCGGATCAGGGCCATGGCGTCTTCCTGGGTGCCACCCTCGTCAAGCAGCTCCAGCCCGTTGTTGATGGCGCCGACGGGAGAGATGATGTCATGGCAAACCCGGCTGCAGAGCAGCGCAGCAAGTTCCGACGCGGAAAGCGTGAAGAGGTCGGCCATCGATCGTTGCTCCGGATTGTTGAGGTCAGCCGCCGGGCGGGGCGAATCACCTTTTCACTCTTTGTCCCGGGTTATACCCCGGGCGAATATTAGGGAAACGTCGCATGCGGCCGCAGTGGCGGAATTTCCAAGCTTCCCGGGACATCTACCCACTGAAAAAATGCGACGGCCGGTCATCGAACGGCCATCTTCCTCCGGCTGTTTAGCGGTTGAAAACGATTGCCGCCTAGCCTGCCGCAATCAAGCAGATTTCGAGCCGCCAGAAAACAGCGGCAAAGCTGCCGGCAACGAGGCGGCATAAGCCGCCGGAAAGAGCGGCACAATAACAGAGGCGTCTGCGGAAGTGCTCCCGAAGGAGATTGGAAGCATGGCCCCCAGACTGATCGAACGCCGGATTCTCCGGCCGCTTGCTGCACTCATCGCCGTCGCGGCGGTACTGGCATTCTCGCCCGCCGTGCGCGCCCAGGAATTCTCGGCGCAGGAGATCGTCGATTCCGGTCACCGGTTCTTCGGCTCGACCTCGGGCAGCCTGGCAACACTGGTCGAAAAGGCCTTCGCCGACCACGGCCTGCCGAACGGCTACGTGCTCGGCGAGGAAGGCTCGGGCGCCTTTGTCGGCGGCCTGACCTACGGCGAGGGCACGCTCTACACAAAGAACGCGGGCGACCACAAGGTGTTCTGGCAGGGGCCGTCGGTCGGCTGGGATTTCGGCGGCAACGGCTCGCGCATCATGATGCTGGTCTACGACCTCGACGACGTGTCGGGCCTGTACGGCCGATTCGTCGGCGTGGCAGGCTCGGCCTATGCCGTGGCCGGGCTAGGCTTCAACGTGCTGAAGCACAAGAACGTCATGCTGGTGCCGATCCGCACCGGCGTCGGCGCCCGGCTCGGCATCAATGTCGGCTATTTGAAGCTCACCGAGCAGCCGACCTGGAATCCGTTCTGACGGGTAACGGTGAATGGTGGGAGGTGCCCTGCGGCGCCGGCTTCTCAGCCGCCCCTTCCATTCACCATTTTACCGCTCATCGTTCACCCGAGGCAGTTCCAAGGCGTCACCGGTCACATCCCTGCCGTTCCTTAAGGTTAAGATTGTGTTGATGCCTGCGGCACTGGCAGAAGCCGGTGCCGCGTGGCACAAAAGTCGTTCACGATCTTCCTTGTCGGTCGGGTCAGGCGCGTGATTCAGTCCATCCTGTTCTTTTCGCTCGGTTTTCTCTGCGCCGGCTTCCTTGCGCTCATGGTCGCGCCAGCCATCTGGCGACGCGCCGTGGCGCTCACCCGCCGCCGGATCGAAGCTTCCGTCCCGCTCTCGCTCGGTGAAATCCAGGCCGACAAGGACCGCATGCGCGCCGAGTTCGCGATGTCGACGCGGCGTCTCGAGATGAGCATCAAGGCGTTTCGCGAAAAGGCCGCCGCGCAGGTGATCGAGATAAACCGCAACCGCGAGGAACTGAAGCGGCTCGCAGGCGAGCGCAAGGAAAAGAACCAGGCGATCTCCGAGATCGAGGCCAAGGGCAGCGAGCTGCGCGCCGATCTCAGGCAAAAGGAAGACCAGCTCGAACGCGTGCTCGACCGCCTCAACGAAACCGACCGCGCGCTCGAGGAGCGGGCGCTCGAAATCGATCGGCTCGGCCGCATGTATGACGAGGCGGCGCTCAATGCGAGCAACCGCCAGATCGAGCTGGTGGCGCGCGAGACCGACGTCGAGCGGCTTGCCGGCGACGTCTCCATCCTGCGTGACCAGCGCAAGGAGATGGACCGCCGGCTGGGTGAAGTGGTCTCCGAGAACAAGACGGTGAAGGAGGCGCTGAAGACCGAGAAGAAGCGCGTCGGCGATCTCGACAAGAAGGTCGAGCGCTTGATGGCAACGCTTTCCGACCGTGAGGAGAAGCTCGATCGCGCCGAGAAGGAATCCGCCCGGCTGCGCGAGCAGGTAAGGGGTACGTCGGGCCTCGAGAGCGACCTCGACGCGGAGCTGACCGCGGCGCAGAACGAGAAGATCAAGCTCGAAAGCCAGGTCGCCGATCTCACGCTGCAGATGTCCACCCTGCTCTCCAGTGCGAAGGGCGCCGACGTCGAGAAGGCGGTCGGCACGCTCAAGGAAGAGCGCGAGCGGCTGGAGGAGCGCCTCACCATGCTGCTGCGCGAGAACAGGAAGCTGCGCTCCGACCTTGCCTCCTATGAGCGGCTGAAATCCGACGGCTGGGACGAGGAGCGGCGCGAGAACGCCTTGCTGCGCGAGCAGATCAACGACCTGGCAGCCGAAGTCGTCAACCTGACGTCAGCTCTCGACGGGCCGGAATCGCCGATCCGCAAAGTGATCTCGGACTCGGTCGAGCGCGCCGCCTCCGACCCGCATGGCAAGATCACCAGCCTCGCCGACCGCGTGCGGGCGCTGCAGAAGGCGGCATCAACGGAAAAGGTTGGATAAGCTGAGCGAGCAGTGAGTAGGGAATAGTGAGTAGTGGGGCGGCGGCCTCGGTGGATAACTTGCAACGCTGCAGCTTCTCCGCCTTCCTTCTACTCACTACGCACTCCTTCCGGCCGCGCTCAGCTCATAAAGAGCAATCGCACTCGCGGTTGCGACGTTGAGGCTGTCGAAATCAGCGACCATGGGAATGCGCGCGGTGTCGAGGCGCGCCAGCAGCGCCTGCGGCAGGCCTTCCCCCTCCGAGCCCAGAAGCAGTGCCGTGCGCTTCGCCGGCTCGACGTCACGGATCGATTTTTTCCCGCGCGGCGAGAGTGCGACCGTGGAGAAAGCCGATCCGGTCAACGCCTCGACCATGTCGTCGACGCTGGCCGACACGGTGAACGGGACCTTCAGCGCAGCCCCCACCGAGACGCGGATCGACTTGCGGTAGAGGGGATCGCAGCAGGTTTCGTCGAGGAGCACCGCGCCGACGCCAAAGGATGCCGCATTGCGGAAGATCGCGCCCATATTGTCGTGATTGGCGATGCCGACGAGGCCCACCGCAATTGCTGTTGCGGGAAGGCTGTCGAGCAATGCGGCGGCACTTTCGGACGGCCGTCTCCTGCCGATCGCAAGGATGCCGCGATGGACATGGAAGCCGGCGACGCTGTCCATGATCTCGGCCGGAACGGCATAGACCGGCAGGTCGGGCGGGGCTCGGCGCAACGTCTCCTCCAGCCCGGCAAGCCGGCCTTCGAGCACGAGCACGGATTCGCCGGCGAAACGGCGGGCCGCCAGCAGCACGTTGAGGACCACCTTGCCCTCGGCGATGAAACGATCCTGGCGGCCGACGAGATCGCGCTCGCGAATGTCGCGATAGGACGCCAGCCGCGGATCGTCCGGATCGTCAATGCGGATGATGCGGCCGCCGGTCATTCTTTCCGCCACGCCAAAATCCGGATGGGAGCAAGGCGCAAGCGCCGTGACTGCAGCACGCTGCGCGAACAGGATTCGCGCGACATGCCGTAGTCATCTGATATTGCGCATGTCTTTATCCCGAAACCCGCCGCACACTTTCGGCAGACACGTTTCGGGTCAAGGGGGAAGCCTCATCCGCCGTCGGACAACGGTCCGTAGATCTCCTCCAGCGTGGCAAGCAGCCTGCGCACCTGCTCCGAATGACAGGAGTAGTAGATCATTTGCCGGTCGCGGCGCGTCGTCACCAAGCCGGATCCGCGCAGCTTGGCGAGGTGCTGCGACAGTGCTGACTGACTGAGCCCGACCTTTTCGGCAATGGTGCCGACCGACATTTCCCGGTCGAGCAAATGGCCGAGGATCGCAAGCCGCTTGCCATTGCCAACCAAGGTCAGGAACGCCGCTGCCGTTTCGGCGCCGACCTGCCTTTGCATATCCATGGAATCCCCATGTTTCCACATTCCCCGAACGCCAATGGGGGCCTTGGCGTTCCACGGTGTCTGCTGCCGGGGCCTTGGCGGAATCAGGTGCCCAGGCCATCGCAAACGAAGATAGTCAATTCGATCCGCGCTGCAACCCTTGCGTGCTGAGTCTATGCCCGCTCGGCCGTCCTGGCGCGGCCTGCCTTTGCCATTTCGACGAGCACGACGCGCAAATCGGCGGCGTCGCTGATCGGGGAAGGGAAGAAAACGCGCCGCTGGTCGTCGCCGGCAGCAAGATCCATGCCTTCGGCGTCGAGCCCGGTGATGATCCAGCCGCCTTCCGGGGCGCCGGCAAAGGCCTGTGCATAAATGGCTATGGCATCGAGGTGATCGTCGTTCATGTGATCGACCGCGCCCTGCTCGCGCTCGGCGAGCGAGACGTTGGCCGGGCTCTCGGTGAGGATGTCGGCGCGGGTCAGCGAATAGGCCTTGCCGAATCCGCCATTCAGGCTCGCCGCTTCCGGCTCAAGCCGGAAATAGTTGAAATCGCCGAGCTCGGCGTAAAGTTTCGCCTTGGGATTGCGGTTGAGATAACGGCGGGCAGCACCCTGCTGCTCGGGCGTGCCGCGCTCGAGCCGTCGCGCCGTGCAGGCAAGGGTGATGCGCGGATGCGCGAGCGGATCGCCCTTGCCGGGCTCGCCGATGAGCAGCGAGCAACGCGCGTCGGCAAGGATCGCAGCGGTGTGCGCTGCAAGGCCGGACACCAGGATGATCGGCGCTCCGTCGAGATCGGTGGCGACACCGACGCGGCTTGCCAGCGGCGCGCCGGTCCTGGGGTCGAGCGCTGCCAGCGCGCCGTAGCGGGCGGTGCGGATCAGCGTCTTCGCTTGCCGGATCGCCTCGGCGTCGGTCTCGCGGATGACGTCTTTTTTCGGTTCCATGCCCATGCCCAATTCCTGATGTGTATACTCCACTTATGGGCCGACAATGCCGGCGCTGGCAAGCGTCCTTGCTTCCTCTGCCGTCATTGCGAAATGTGCAAGCACGGCCTCGGCGCTGCTCCTGACCGGGCCGGACAGCGCGCCGGGCGTGCGCGAAAAGCGCGGGGCAGGTGCTGCCCGCAGCATGCCTTCCCGGTTATGCGAGCCGCGCGCACGGTTGTGCGGATGCTCCGGCGCTTCCATGAGCGACAGTACCGGTGCGACGCAGGCGTCGGTCGCCTCGAAGATTGCGCGCCATTCCTCGCGCGTCTTCTCCTTGATGCGCGCCGCAATCGCTGCGCGCATGTCTGCCCAGGCCCGGCGGTCGTATTGCGCGGCGGCGAGCTTCGGGTCGAGCGGCAAGAGCCTGGCGAACTCGGCGAAAAACTGCGGCTCGAGGCAGGCGACGGCGACATGTCGTGCGTCGGCGGTTTCGTAGGTGTCGTAAAAGGGCGCGCCGGAATCGAGCAGGTTCTCGCCGCGGCGGTCCTGCCAGCGCCCCGCGGCGAGCATGGCGAAGGTAAGCGAGCCGAGTATGCCGACACCGTCCAGCATGGTGGCGTCCACCACCTGGCCCTGGCCGGAGCGGCCGGCTTCCAAAAGTGCCGCCAGCACCCCGGCGATCAGGAACATGGTGCCGCCGCCATAATCGGCGACGAGGTTGAGCGGCGGCACCGGCTTGCCGTCCGCCGGGCCGATCGTGTGCAGCAGGCCGGAGAGCGCCAGATAGGTGAGGTCATGGCCGGCGCGCTCAGCCAGCGGTCCGTCCTGGCCGAAACCGGTCATGCGGCCGTAGATCAGCTTCGGATTGGCCGCGAGCGCCTTGTCGGGCCCCAGTCCGAGCCGCTCCATCACGCCCGGGCGGAAACCTTCGATGAGGATGTCCGCGCCGGCGAGCAGGCGGGTGACCAGGGCCACGCCTTCCGGCCGCTTCAGATCGACCTGCAGCACGAAACGGCCGTGCCGGTCGACATCGTATTCGGGCGGCAAGGCGAGGAAGTTGCCGGCAGCCCCCAGGCGCTCGATGCGGAACACGGAGGCGCCCATCTCGGCCATGATCAGGCCGGCCAGCGGCACCGGGCCGATGCCCGCCATCTCGATGACCTTCAGGCCCGCGAGCGGGCCCTTGCCGGCAGGTTGCGCGTGCATCGGGGCGCTTACTTCGGCGCCATCCGGATCGCGCCGTCGAGGCGGATCGTCTCGCCGTTCAGCATCTGGTTGTCGACGATGTGGCAGGCAAGGGCAGCGTATTCGGCGGGCTCGCCGAGGCGCGGCGGGAAGGGCACCTGCTTGCCGAGCGAGTCCTGCGCTTCCTGCGGCAGGCCCATCAGCATCGGCGTCTTGAAGATGCCGGGCGCGATGGTGCAGACGCGGATGCCGGCGCGCGCGAGGTCGCGCGCCACCGGCAGCGTCATGCCGACCACGCCCCCCTTGGAGGAGGAATAGGCGGCCTGGCCGATCTGGCCGTCGAACGCGGCGACCGAGGCGGTGTTGACGATGACGCCGCGCTCGCCGCCATCGAGCGGCTCGAGCTTCTCGGCGCCGACGGCAAACAGGCGAATCATGTTGAAGGTGCCGACGAGGTTCACCTCGATAACCTTCTTGTAGAGGTCGAGCGGATGCGCGCCGTCCTTGCCGGTGGTCTTCATGGCGACGCCGATGCCGGCGCAATTGACCAGGATGCGCGCCGAGCCCAGCCTTTCGGCCACCTGCGCATGCGCCGCCTCGCCGCTCTCGGCGCTCGACACGTCACAGCGGACCGCAATGCCGCCGATGGCGGCCGCGACCTTCTCCGCCCGCTCCATGCCGACGTCGAAGATGGCGACCTTGGCGCCTCTGGCGGCAAGGGCGCGCGCGGTCGCCTCGCCCAGCCCCGAGCCGCCACCGGTGACGATCGCGACCTGACCTGACGGATTCATGCTTTTCCTCCACGCTCGACAATATCGACCTGAACTATCGCAGCCTGGCGAGGGGTGGCAAGCGGGCGCGTTTTCCTGCCGGGACGAGGAGACCCCGGGGCGCGGCTTCGGCTTTCTATCTGGTGAGCCGGATGGTGCTGGTTTCCGCGTCGACGCAGATGAAGCAGCAGTCGCGGCAGGCGAGGCTCATGTCGATTCCGGTGCCGAAGGAGATCCGGTCGTTGCCGACCATCCAGCCGCCGTAACAGATGCGCTCGCCCTCGTTGCAATCCACGGGAATGCTTTTGCGTGTGCCCTTCTCGATCAGATAGACCGCATCGCCGCCGGGCCACCGGCGATTGGGCGATGCGCCATACAGCTCGACGGCGACATCGAAGTCCTGCTGATTGTCGAAATAGAACGACATGGTTTCGGCAGCAGCAGGTGCGGCCGTCAGGACAAGCACGATCAAAATCCGAATCATGGAGGCATGATGCCATGCGCGAGCAGCGGCGGCACATCGCGTGACCAGGATTCACGCGACGGGCCCATAGGTCGTTGATTCGCAGGACGTCCTGTCCGGAGCCGCGGCAAGCCTTGCAGGCGTGAGCCAGCCGCCGGCTTTCTGCCGCTGGCGTCGCTGCCTGACCGTTATTTGACGGTCACGCTGATCGTGTCATCGAAGATGACGAAACGCTCGGTGCCCTTGGTCTTGGCGGTGAACCGGACGCCACGGGCGCCGACGCGCTGACCGCAACTGTTGCTCTTCACTGTGCCTTCACCGCCGTCGGAGAACGAGCCCAGTTTCGATTTGGGCAGGCCGCGCGAGACGCGGCTCCATGAAGGGGCGCTGTCGGAGCAGTCGCCGCTTCGAACGCCTTTCAGGACGGTACTGCCGCCGACAGAAAGGGTGACGTTGCGCCTATAGGGAAAGTCCTTCGCGTCGGCCGGAAGGGTAAATGCAAAGATCATCGCGGCCGCGAAGCCGCTTGCCAGAAGCTTCATGATACTCCTCGTCGAGTGTGTTAGGAGATTGAGGGGAATTGCCCTGGCCCAGCGCCGGGACATGGAAACTCTGGCGATGCGGCATGTTCGAGCAATGGAGGCTCGAACAAGAATGTCGGAAAAATCGGAAAAAGATGAAATTCTCAAACAGAAAGCTTTTGTTTTCAGGGAGATAGAGGGCGGGGGGCAAATGGGGACGGTTGATCCGGAAATGTCTGACTGGCGCTGCCTGTTGGAGGAACTGGTTGCGGCACGCGGCGGACAGGCAGAGGTGGCGTCGCGGCTTTGCAAGATCACCCGGCGCAGTTCGGAACGGGATTTCGAAACCGCAAAGCGCAACCTCGCCAACTGGACAGCGGGAAGCACGCTGCCGCAGCGCAGGAACCTCGCGGCCCTTTCGCAAGCCTTGAGGGTGGAGGAGGAGCCCCAACTCCTCGCGCGCTGGAACGCCCTCTACAGCAAGGCGCGGGACGCCGAGGTTCCCGTGCAGGAGAGCGACGGCCCCGCCACACCGTCGAAGCGCGCGTTCAGGCAGAGAGCGCTGCAATGGCCGATCATGTCAGCCGCCGCTGCGGTCATCGCGGCAGCCATGGTGTTGGGCTATTGGGCATTGGGGTCCGCCGCCGGCGAGGATGAACGGACGATCGGCTATCTGCCCTTTGCCGAACTGAAGGTCGGCGAATCCGTGCTCGTCCATGCCAAGCGCGGCGAATGCGGCCAAGCCCCGCCGGAATGGTACCAGATCGAGCACGAAATACCGGCGCTCCAAACGGGGCGGCTGGTGGACGACGGACTGGGAACGAGCCGCAGCACGACATGCGGCGGGCTGACCCCGGGCCGACTGGTTCGTTTCGTCGCCGAGAGGCCGGGTGACGAGACCTTCGAGCTGTTTCAGCGCAAGATCAGGGTCCTGGTGCACGAATAGCAGCCAGGACCGGGCGCCGCCGCGGTGCCTATTCTTCCGGCTCCGTGGTGAATTGCAGCGGATAGCCTTTCGCCTTGGCCGCTTCCGTGGCGCGGGTCGCCTTGGTCTCGGCGACATCCCTGGTGTAGACCGCGACCACGCAGACGCCGCGGCGGTGGGCCGTCATCATCACGCGATAGGCCTGGTCGGCATTCATGCGGAACTCCGCCTTCAGCACCATCACGACGAATTCGCGCGGCGTGTAGTCGTCGTTGAGCAGGATGACCTTGTGAAGCTTCGGCCGTTCGACCTTGGGCTTCGTCTCGGTGCGGGGCTTGAGGATCGTCTCGTCGGGCATCGGTTTCGACCGCTGTCCCGATTTTCGCACAGGCAGACGGGGCGGTCCACCTCGGACCGCCCGCCGCACGACGTGCTCACATGTTGTTCAGGTGCAGGATGTTGCCGTCCGGGTCCTTGAACCACACCGCCTTGAAATCGCCGGCGGTGTGGATGTCGCCGTCGAGTTCCAGCTCCATGTCGTCATAATGCTCGAAGGCCACGCCCTTCGACTTCAAATTCGCAACGATCGTCTCGATCTCGTTGCCGACGCCCCAGACCGCGGCGTTGGCCTTGTTGGTGCCGGCGAACTCGGACTTGTAGACGACGAGTTCGGTGTCGCCGGTGCGGAAAGCCAGCACGCCGTCGCCCATGGGGTCGCCGGCGAGCGGCAGGCCGAGCGTGTCGTGGTAGAATTTGCGTGCCCGGTCGATGTCGCTGACCGCGACGATGGCCGAGGATGACTTGTCCTTGAGCATGGTTCCGGCTCCTTCCGCGAGGGGATAGCCGGAAGAACGCAGGAGGGTGTTGCCGGGTTGCCTCGGTCGAGCAAGTCGGGCGAGCCAGCCGCCGTCTGCTGACACGGGTGCGCGCGTATAGGCCGCACCCCACAATCCGATCGAGGTCAGTTCCGCTCCAATTCGCGCCGCTCGGCGACGAGATCCTGCAGCAGCGCGCGCAGCGCGGCCGTCTTCGACGCTCCGAAGGCCTGCTCGACGCCGGCATTGTGCTCGTCGGCGCGGCGTTTCAGGCGCGTGAAGATGGCCGTGCCGCGATCGGTCATGTGGACCAGCACGCGCCGCTGGTCGGTGGGATCGGCGACGCGGTGCACCAGGCCGCTCGCCACCATGCGGTCGACCAGCTTGGTCAGCGCCGGGTGGTTCATCAGGACATGCTCGGCAAGCTCACCCATCGAACGGCCGGTGCGATCCGACAACGTCTCCAGGACGCGCCAGTGCTCGACGCTCATGCCCTCCTTCTGCATCTCGGTCTCGAGATCGTTGTGCAGCTGCCGGTGCGCCTGGGCGACGGCGAAAGCGAGGTAGTCTTCGATGGACGGTCTGGACACGGATCCTGTCTTCCGGCGTTGGCCCTAAGCCTTTGTCTCGTCGCAAAAACGGAGGAGCGGCGGTACCCGGACGGAAAACCAGGTTTCACTTTTTTCCGAATTTGCCCTGCGTCCGGCTGCCCATAGCCGGCAACACGATTGATTTGCTGCGATCCATAAGATATTTTACTTGGAAAATGAAGTTGGTCAATCGCTGGGAGGCGAGGGGAATTGGCCACACCCGCCGCAGTCCTGCTTCGAGGTGACGGCCGCGCCTTCGGCGCTTTCGGCGCGCGACCCGGCTCGCAGCGTTTCGCCGATATCGGGCTGAACGAGCCGCTGCGCGTCGCCATGCTCGTTCCCATGGGCGGATCGGCCGGCCTCTGGGGTCCCTCCTGCATTTCCTGCACGCAGCTTGCGGTCAAGGAAATCAATGGCGCCGGCGGCCTGCGCGGCCGCCCGATCGAGCCCATCTTCCTCGACTCCGACGATTGCCGCGCCGGCGCGCTCGAGCGCGACCTCAACGACCTGATCGAAGACGGCGCCGTGTGCGGCATCGTCGGCATGAGCGTCAGCTCGGTGCGCCGGCGGCTCAACAAGGTCGTCGCCGGCCGCGTCCCGCACGTCTACACGCCCCTCTACGAGGGCCACGAGCATTCGCCCAACGTGTTCACCATCGGCGAGACGCCCTCCGACCAGCTGGTGCCGGCGATCCGCCGGCTGTCGCAATCGCTCAAGGTGCGGCGCTGGGCCTTGATCGGCAACGACTATGTCTGGCCGCGCACCTCCAATGCCATCGCCAAGCAGTGCATTGCCGAGAACGGCGGCACGGTCAGCTTCGAAGGCTATGTGCCGTTCGGGCTGGAAGATCCCGTATGGCTGGTGGAGCGCATGGTGCGCACCCAGCCCGACATCGTGCTGGTTTCGCTGGTCGGGCAGGACGCGGTCGAGTTCAACCGGGCCTTCGGCGCCATGCAGCTCGATCGCCGCATCCTCCGCTTCTCGACCGCGATCGAGGAGAACGTGCTGATGGCAACCGGCGCTGCCAACACAAAGCGCCTCTACGTCGCGGCCGCCTATTTCGCGACGCTCAAGACGGAACGGAACCTGGCGTTCAAGGAGCGCTACCACGCCTTCCACGAGGACGGCGTCGCTCCGGCGCTGAACTCGATCGGCCAGTCGATGTACGAGGGCGTCAACTTCTTCGCTGCGCTGTCGGATCGCCTGGCCGGCAACGGGGCCGGGCCCATCACCTACGCCAGCGCGCGGGGCGGGCTGTTCCATTCGAACGAGCGCAAGGAAAGCCCCACCTATCTGGCGCGCGCCGACGGGCTTCACTTCGAAGTCGTCGATAGTCTCGCCTGACTCGCGGCAGCTCTCGCGTCAATCTTTGATGGCCCGGCTTCGGCGCCGGCCGTCTATGAACGGCGATGCGCGCCCGACGGATGCTCGGCGGCGCTCGCCGGAACGGCGGCTTCGGGCCCTCCCAAGAAATCTTTGAAACGGAAAATAAATGCTTGAAACGGAAAAGATCGCGCGCTAAAGCTTTCCAATTCAAATAATTCACTGCAGCAGCGGGAGGGACGCCGTGGCGTGGTTCGGGGCAATCGTTGGCCTGATTGTCGCGATCGTCGTGGCGGTGCTCTTCCTCAACCGCTTCTACGTGAAGTCGGGGCGCGACGTCGCGCTGATCCGCACCGGCGCCGGCGGCCGCAAGGTGATCATCGACGGCGGAGCGCTGGCGCTGCCGATCCTGCACCGCGTCGAGCGCGTCAACATGCGCGAGATGCGGCTTGTCGCCGAGCGCACCGGAACCAAGGCGCTGATCACCGAAGACCGGCTGCGCGTCGATCTTGCGCTCGAAGTGCATGTGCGCGTCGCGCCGACGGCGGAAGGCATCGCCACCGCCGCCCAGGCGCTCGGCGCCAAGGCCTTCCGCGAGGACGAGATGCAGGCGCTGATGGAAGGCAAGCTGATCGACGCCGTCCAGGCCGAGGTCGCTCGCCGCACGCTCGACGGCCTGCATGCCGACCGGGGCGCCTTCGTGGAAGCAGTGGCGGCGCGCCTCGGCGCCAATCTTGCCCGCTCGGGGCTGGTGGTCGATGCCGTCTCGCTGGTGCATCTCGACCAGACGCCGTTCGCGGCCCTCGACGACGGTAATGTGTTCAACGCGGTCGGCATGCGCCGCCTGGCCGAGCTGATTTCGGAGAACCGCAAGGCGCGGGTCGACATCGAAGCCGAAACCGAAACCACCGTGCGCCGCCGCCAACTCGAGCAGGCCAAGACCCAGCTTGCCATCGAGCGCGAGCGGCAGGAGTGGGAGATCGAGAACCGGCTGGAGATCGAGCGCAGGCGGATCCGTTCCGACACGGAGCTCGAGGTGAGCCGCACCGAGGCCGAGCGGCAGGCCGAAGAATTGCGCATCGCCAAGGCGCGCGAGATCAAGCAGGCCGAGATCGAGCGCGATCTCATCCTGCGCCGCCGCGAGATGGAAGCCCTGCTCGAGGTCGAGACCGCCAAGATCGACAACCAGATCCGGGTTGCCGCCAAGCGGGGAGAGGAATCGCTCGAGCAGGCCAAGGTCGAAGGCCAGCGCGGCAAGCTGATCGAGGCGCAGGAGAACGTGCAGACGGCGAAGGATTTGGCTGCGGCAGAGCGCGCGCGCCGGCTGGCCCTGCTCAAGACCCAGCAGGAAAACGAGATCGACGACCAGAGGGTGAAGACGAAGGTCGGCACGATCCTGTCGATGGCGAGAGCCGAAAGCGAGGCGGTGCAGGTGCGCGCCAACGCCGAACGCGATCGCCTGGTCGCCGAGGCCAAGGGCCGGTCGGCGCAGGTGGACGCCGAAAACCAGCAGAGCGAGGCGGTGCTGAGGGCCCGTGTGGAGATGCACAAGATCGACCGGCTGCCCGAAATCGCCACGCAGATGATGAAGCCGGTCGAGAAGATCGAATCGATCCGCATCAACCAGATCGGCGGCGTCGGCGGCGGCAACGGCGCCGGCGGCGACGGCTCGCCCTTCGGCCAGGCGCTGGAATCGATTCTCGGAATGTCCGTGCAACTGCCCTTCATGAAGAAGATCGGCGACGAGATCGGGCTCGATTTCGACGCCCAGCTCGCCGGCCGCACCGCCGATGCCGCCGGCCGCGCGGCTTCCGCCACCCGCAGCAAGAAAGACGGCTGACGCCGCCACCTCGACAATGGGAGACAGACAGATGATCAGCAGGCGTACCTTCCTGGCCGGCACGGCCGCAGCGAGCTCTACTCTGGTGTGGGGCGGGGCCCGGGCGGCCGATCCGATCAAGCTCGGCTCCATCCTCGACACCTCCGGCATTTTCGACGCCTACGGCAAGCCGATGGACATGGCGCTGAGGCTCGCCGTCGACGAGATCAACGCCGCCGGCGGCCTGCTCGGCCGCCCGGTCGAGATCGTCGCCTACGACACCCAGTCCGACATGGCGCTCTACACGCAATACGGGCAGCAGCTCGTGCGCAGCGACAAGGTCGATGTCGTCCATGGCGGCATCCTGTCGGCCTCGCGCGAGGCGATCCGGCAGATATTGCACAAGGCCCGCACGCCCTATTTCTACAACGTGCTCTACGAGGGCGGCGTCTGCGACCGCAACATCACCGTCATCGGCGTCACCCCGGCGCAGCAGGTCGAGGTGGTGGTCCCGGCCGCGATCAAGAAGTGGGGCCCGAAGATCTACACGCTGGCCGCGGACTACAATTACGGCCAGATCACCGCGCGCTGGGTGCAGAAATACGCCGCCGACGCCGGCGGCGAGGTGATCCAGACCGATTTCTTCCCGCTCGACGTCGCCGATTTCGGCGCCACCATCGCGGCAATCCAGAGCGCCGCGCCCGACCTCGTCGTGGCGGCGCTGGTCGGCGGCGCGCACCTTTCCTTCTTCCGTCAGTGGGCGGCGGCCGGCATGAAGTCGAAAATCCCGATGGCCTCGACCACGCTCGGCGTCGGCAACGAGCACAAGGTGCTCACCGCCGAGGAAGGCGACGGCATCCTGGTCGCCTACAATTATTCGCCGGAGATCAAGTCGGCGGCGAACGAAGCGTTCCTCAAGGCCTGGGCCGCGAAATACGGCGACACCAGCCTGATCCACGAGATCGCCGTCTCCCATTACCAGGGCATCCATGTGTGGGCGGAGGCGGTCCGCAAGGCAGGCGCGCTCGATCACGACGCGCTGGTGGGCGCCGTCGAAGGCGGGCTTTCGATCGAGGGGCCGGGCGGCAAGGTGGCGATCGATGCGAAGACGCACCACGCCGTGCTCGACGTTCACCTGATGGAGTTCTCCGGCCAGTCGATGAAGGTGCTGGAGAGCTTCTCGCAGCGCCAGCCGGTCGACACCCAGGGTGTCTGCGATCTCGCCGCCAACCCTGACGACAACACGCAGTACGAGATCAAGATCTGATCGCGTGGGGCGGGAGCGGGGCACTGCCCGTTCCCGCCGTCGGCCAGGCGGCATGCCAACAATGGATTGGAGCGGGTGCCCATGGACCTAGCGGCGGTCCTCCTCGTCCAGATTTTCTATGCGGTCGCGGTGCTGGTCGTCATCAGCGCCGGGCTGGCGGTGGTTTTCGGCATGATGCGGGTGATCAATCTCGCCCATGGCGAGTTCATGATGGCCGGCGGCTACGCCACCATCGTGGCGGTCAAGGCCGGCATCAACATCTATGTCGCGATGATCGTGGTCGCCCCGATCGTCGTCGGCCTCATCGGCCTGGTGGTGGAGCGGCTGGTGATCCGTCACCTCTACGGGCGGCTCGTCGATACCATGCTTGCGACCTGGGGGCTCAGCCTTGCCATGATCGGCGCGGCCACGATGATTTTCGGCAACACCACGACCGGCATCTCGCCCCCGATCTCGGGCATGGCCATCGGCGCCTATCAGGTCAACGGCTACAATTTCTTCATCATCGTGGCCGCGCTGTGCACCGTCCTGACGATCTGGGCGGTGCTCGCCGGCACCCGCGCCGGCCTGGTGGCGCGCGGCACCATGCAGGGCCCCGATATGTCCGCCGCGCTCGGCTACGACACCGACCGCGTCTACATGCTGACCTTCTTCTGCGGCTCCGCGCTCGCCGGCCTCGCCGGCGGGCTGCTGGCGCCCATCGTCGGGCTCGTGCCGACCATCGGCGGCACCTTCATCGCCAATGCCTTCATCACGGTGATCGCGGGCGGGACGTCGGTCATCGCCGGCTTGCTGTCGAGCGCGTCGTTGTTCGGCATCGTCTCGCAGATCTTCACCTTCGCCTACAGCCCCGTCGTCGGTGAGGTGGCGCTGCTCGTCGCTGCCGTCATCCTGCTGCGGCTTTTGCCGCGCGGCATCACCGGCCGCTTCTTTCGCGGAGGACCGTAGGCGATGCGCGGAGAAATTCGCAACGGCGTCGTGGCGGTGATCGTCGGCGCGGTGCTTCTGCTCGCCGCGCCGCTGGCGGTCGCCACCTATACGCTCACCGTGCTTTCGATCTACGCGATCCTGGCCCTGTCGCTCGGCCTGGTCTGGGGTTTTGGCGGCATCCTGTGCTTCGGCCAGGGGGCCTTCTTCGGCCTCGGCGCCTATGCCTACGCCATCGCGGCGATGAATCTGGGCGAGAGCACGTTGCCCTTCCTGGCCGGAATAGCGGTGCCGTTCCTGTTCGCGGCGGCGCTCGGCGCGATGATGTTCTACGGCAGGCTGTCCGACGTCTACCTCGCCGTCATCACGCTGGTCGTGACGCTGATCCTGTTCAAGTTCATGAACTCGACGGCGGGCCCGGAATACGTGATCGGGGACGCCCGGCTCGGCGGCTACAACGGCATTCCCGGCTTCCAGACGCTGAATGTCCCGGGCGACCCGGGCGCGTACATCTATGGCGACGCGCTCTACTATTTCACCGCCGCCGTTCTCCTCGTCGTCTACCTCCTGGTGCGGTGGCTGCTTGCCACCCCGTTCGGCCGCGTCGCCGTGGCGATCCGCGAGAACGAGCAGCGCGTCGAACTCCTCGGCTACGACGCACGCCTGCGCAAGACCTTGCTTTTCGCCATAGGCGGGGCGATCGCCGGCCTTGCCGGCGTGCTGTTCGCATCGTGGGCTGAGATCGTGACGCCGCGGCTCTTCTCACTCTCGCAATCGGCCGAGATCATCATCTGGTGCATCGTCGGCGGGTCGGGGACGCTGGTCGGTCCGGTGGTCGGAGCGATCCTGCTTGGCTATCTCAAATTCCTGCTCGGCCAGCAGCAGTTGATCGACAACACCCTGGTGCTCGGCGTCGTTCTCGTTGTCTTCGTGCTGGTGCTGCCGCGCGGGCTGGTGCCGGCGCTGCTCGGCGCGTTTGCGGCAGGCGCGCGGATCGGGCGACGCACGCCGCGCCGGCGCCGACCGCGGCAAGGTGTCGGAGCGCGAACCGATGCCTGACGCGGTGTTGAGGACGTCAGGCCTGTCGATGCGTTTCGGCGGCGTCAGCGCGGTCGACCATGTCGACTTCTCGCTAGGCCGGCGCGAGCTGCGCTGCCTCATCGGGCCGAACGGCGCGGGCAAGTCGACCTTCTTCAAATGCCTGACCGGCATGCTGAAACCCAGCGAGGGCACGATCGAGATCGACGGGCTGGAAACGACCGGCTGGCGCCCGCATGAGATCGCCCGTCTCGGCGTCGGCATCAAGACCCAGGTGCCGAGCGTGATGGACGGGCTTTCCGTGCGCGAGAACATCTGGGTCGCGGCCAGGCGCTCGGCCGATGCAGGCGAAGTCGGCCCGGCGGTCGCCGAGGCGCTCGAGCGCCTTGCCCTCGGCCCTGTTGCCGGGCGCCTCGTCGGCAGGCTTGCGCATGGCGAGCGCCAGCGCGTCGAACTCGCCATGGTGATCGCGTCGCGGCCCTGGCTGGTGCTCCTCGACGAGCCGGCCGCGGGCATGACCGGCGAGGAGGTCGAGCGCATGTGCGACCTCATCGCCGAGATCAATCGCGACGCCGCGCTGATCATCGTCGAGCACGACATGCAGTTCATCCGCCGCATCGCGAGCACTGTCACCGTGTTCTCGCAAGGCCGCATCCTGGTCGAGGACGATGTCGAGCACGTCATGGCGGACCCGCGCGTGCGCGACGTCTATCTGGGCCGCAGGGGGTAAGCGTGGCGGATCGCTCCGAAGCCCTGCTCGTGCGCGGACTGGCCGCCGGCTACGGCCGCATCCCGATCCTGCACGGCGTCGACCTTGCGGTGGCGGAGGGCGAGATCGTCGGCATCCTCGGCCACAACGGCATGGGCAAGTCGACGCTGTTGAAGACCATCATGGGCTTCCTGCCGGCGCGCCGCGGTGCGATCGTGCTCGACGGCGCCGACATCACCCGGCTGCCGACGCATGCGCGCGCGAAGCTCGGCATCGGCTACGTGCCGCAGGGGAGGGGCATCTTCCCGCAGCTGTCGGCACGCGACAATTTGCGGCTCGCCTGGCAGGATCGGCAGGGCGAAGGCGAGGCCGAGGCCCTGGCGGCCGTGCTCAAGGATTTTCCGCGCCTCGAGCGGCTGCTCGAGCGTGCCGGCGGCTCGCTCTCCGGCGGCGAGCAGCAGCTGCTGGCGCTGGCCCGTTGCCTGATGGGCGACCCCTGGATGCTGCTGCTCGATGAGCCGACGGAAGGCATCCAGCCGTCGATCATCGAAGAGATCGAGGCGACGCTTGAGCGCCTGCGCCGGGAGCGCGGCCTGACCATCCTGCTGGTCGAGCAGAATTTCGACTTCATCGCGACCCTGGCGGATCGGGTGCTGGTGCTCGAGAAAGGCGTCGTCACCGCCGAGATCGACCGCCGCGAGCTCGCCGATGCGGGACGCATGGAGGCGTTTCTCGGTCTGGGCGGCGCCCATCGCCAATCCAGCCGCCGCGGCAACGTCGACGATCGGCGCGCCGCCGTCACCGCCGCGCCGCGGCCATCCGTTTCCCGTCAGCCCGTGGCGGCCGCGGTCTTCGACGGCCCGCTCCGCCACGCGGGCGGTGCCGAGCGCCTGTCCGCCGCATCGATCCTGCATCGCCACACCAGCGCTGCTGCAGAGCCGCCCGCCATTTCGACCGACACAGCGAAGGCCCATGCGATGACCGTCAAGCGACCCACATTGCAGCAGATGCGCGAGATGAGCGCGGCGCTCGGCTTTTCCATGGGCGACGACGAGCTGCAGCGCTACCTTGGCGTGATGGAGCCCTACATCCAGGGCTACGACCGGCTCGCCGCGCAGCCGGATTTCCTGCCGGAGGTGCGTTATCCGCGTGCGCCGGGACATAGGCCCGACCCGTCGGAAAATTTGCTCAACGCCTGGTACTACAAGACCGAGATCCGCGGCGCGCCGAGCGGGCCGCTGGCCGGCCGGCGCATCGTCGTCAAGGACACGGTCTGCATCGCCGGCGTGCCGATGATGAACGGCTCCTCCATCATGGAGGGGTATGTGCCCGAGATCGACGCCACGATCGTCACGCGCATGCTCGACGCCGGCGCCGTCATCGTCGGCAAATCGACCTGCGAGAACCTCTGCCTGTCGGGCGGCAGCCACACCTCGGCGACCGGCCCCGTCCACAACCCCTACAAGAAGGGTTACATGGCCGGAGGCTCCTCCAGCGGCTCGGCCGTGCTCGTCGCCACCGGCGAAGTCGACATGGCGATCGCCGGCGACCAAGGCGGCTCGATCCGCATCCCGTCCAGCAATTGCGGCACCTACGGCATGAAGCCGACGCACGGCCTCGTGCCCTACACCGGCACGATGGGCGTCGAGCAGACGATCGACCACCTTGGCCCGATCACCGCCAATGTCGCCGACAACGCGCTCCTGCTGGAGGTCCTGGCCGGCGCAGACGGGCTCGATCCGCGCCAGTACAAGCCGAAGCCCGAGCGTTACACCGAAGCGGTCGGCCGCGGCTGCCGCTCCTTGCGCATCGGCGTGCTGCGCCAAGGGTTCGGGCGGCCGGAGAGCGAGGCCGACGTCGATCGCAAGGTCCGCGCTGCCGCCGAGCTGTTCAAGGGTCTAGGAGCCGAGATCGAGGACGTTTCGGTGCCCGAGCATAACGCCGCGCCCGACTACTGGACCGCCATCACGGTCGAAGGCCTGCAGGACCAGATGATGCACGGCAATTGCGCCGGCACCAACTATCGCGGGCTCTTCCAGCCGAGCCTGGTCGATCACTTCGCCAATTGGCGCAGCCGCGCCGACGAATTGTCGCCGAGTCTCAAGACCTGCATGTTCCTCGGCGAGTTCTTCCAGACGCGCTATCGCGGCCGCTTCTACGGCAAGGCGCAGAATCTGATGCGGCGCCTGCGGCTGCGCTACGACGCCGCGTTCCGCCGCTACGACCTCCTGCTGCTGCCGACCCTGCCGATGAAGGCCCAGCCAATTCCGCCTGCCGGCGCGCCGATGGAGCTGATCGTCCAGCGGGCCTTCGAGATGGTCGGCAACACCTCACCCTTCAACGCCGCCGGCTACCCGGCCATGAGCGTGCCCTGCGGCATGAGCGAAGGCCTGCCGATCGGCATGATGCTGGTGGCGGACCACTATCGGGAGAGCACCATCTATCGCGCCGCCTCGGCTTTCGAAAGCTTGGGGGATTGGCGCGCGATGTGAAGCAAGGCAGGGGGCGAGCGACATGAGCATCCTTTCCGAACCCTTGGCCGGACGGCTTTCGATGAGCCTGTGGGGCCGCAACGACGCGATCGAGGCGCCGCCGTCGCTCGTCGTCCCCCGCGACGGCCGGGCCTATGTCTCCGGCGACAGGACCACGCCGCTGCGCCACGCCACCATTGCGCAGATCTTCGCCGAAACCGTCTCGCGTTTCGGCCCGCGCGAGGCGGCTGTGTTTGCGCAGACGGGCAAGCGCTACACCTATTACGACCTCGACCGCGAGGTGGATGCGCTGGCGGCAGGCCTTTTGGCGCTCGGCCTCGAGCGCGGCGACCGCATCGGCATCTGGTCGCCCAACCGGCCCGAATGGCTGGTGACGCAATTCGCCACTGCCCGCATCGGCCTGGTGCTGGTCAACATCAACCCCGCCTACCGGGTGGCCGAGCTCGAATATGCGCTCAACAAGGTGGGCTGCCGGGCGCTGGTCACGGCGGCGAGCTTCAAGTCGTCCGACTATATCGCAATGATCCGCCAGCTTGCGCCGGAACTCGACCATTGCCAGCCCGGCCGGCTCGACGCGGCGAAGCTGCCGCGGCTGCGCGCGGTGATCCGCATGGGCGAAACGCGCACGCCCGGCATGTTCTCTTTCGAGGAGGTCAAGGACCTTGCCGGCCCGGCGCAGATGATGCGGCTCGACGCCATCAGCCGCGATCTCGACCCGGACGATCCGATCAATGTCCAGTTCACCAGCGGCACCACCGGTTCGCCGAAAGGCGCGACGCTCACCCACTACAACATCGTCAACAATGCCGCCTTCACCGTGCAGACCATGGGGTTCGACGAGAACGACCGCCTGTGCATACCGGTGCCGCTCTACCATTGCTTCGGCATGGTCCTCGGCACGCTCGGCTGCGTCGCGGCCGGCGCGGCCATGGTGTTTCCCGGCGAGGGTTTCGATGCCGGCCAGGCGCTGTCCGCGATCTCGGCCGAACGCTGCACGTCCGTCTACGGCGTGCCCACCATGTTCGTCGCCATGCTCGACCATGCCGATTTCCCCAGCCACGATTTTTCCAGCCTGCGCACCGGCATGATGGCCGGCGCGCCGTGCCCGATCGACATCATGCGCCGCGTGATCAAGGACATGCACATGCCGCAGGTCACGATCGGCTACGGCATGACCGAGACCAGCCCGATCTCGTTTCAGTCTTCCATGGACGATGCGCTCGAGGACCGTGTCGCAACCGTCGGTCGCATTCATCCGCATGTCGAAGTCAAGATCGTCGGCCCGGACGGCCGCACGGTCGGCCTCGGCGAAGAGGGCGAGCTTTGCACCCGCGGCTATTCGGTGATGCGCGGCTATTGGGACGACGATGAGCGCACGCGGGAAGCCATCGTCGCCGGCTGGATGCGCACCGGCGACCTCGCCACGCTCGACGAGCGCGGTTATTGCCGCATCGTCGGCCGCGTCAAGGACATGATCATTCGCGGCGGCGAGAACATCTATCCGGCCGAGATCGAGGAATTCCTCTACCGGCATCCCGCCGTGGCCGAGGCGCAGGTCTTCGGGGTGCCCGATCCGACCTATGGCGAGGAGGTTTGCGCCTGGATTGTGCTGCGGCCCGGGCAGGCTGCGACGGAGGAGGAGATCAAGGCTTTCTGCCGCGCCCAGATCGCGCACTACAAGGTGCCGCGGCACGTGCGCTTCAAGCCGCAACTGCCCATGACGGTCACCGGCAAGGCGCAGAAATTCGCCATGCGCGACGCCATGGTCGAGGAGCTGGGCCTGAAACCGCCGGCGAAAGGCTGAGGCGGATCAGCGCCGCAGCACCGCCGACAGCACGTCGCGCACGCCGATGGCGCCGACGAAGCGCGAGGCTTCGTCGAACAGCGCGACCGGCGCGGTCTGCGAGCGGTGCATGGCGAGCATGACGATCTTCAGCGACGTGCCGGGTGTCGCCCAAAACACCTTGCCGGCGTCCTCGACATGGCTCTCGACGTCGGAGCACGACACCCAGTTGACCGGCTGGCCGTCACGCTCGGCCGCCGCGACCAGGCCGTTGGCGTCGAGCTTGAAGCGTGTGGTCCTGCGCCGGTCGAGCCAGATCCAGCCGTCATCCACGTGCTCCAGCTCGTGCTTGCCGCGCATGACGTTCCAGGCGGTGAGCACGGAGAGCGGATTCACGTTGGCGATGAAGTCGCGCACATAGGCATTGGCCGGCCGCAGCACGATGTCTTCCGGAGCGCCGGTCTGCACGATGCGCCCGCCTTCCATGATCGTGATGTGGGTGCCCAGTTTCAGCGCCTCCTCCAGGTCGTGGCTGACGAAGACGATGGTCTTCTTCAGCGTCTTCTGCAGTTGCAGCAGCTCGTCCTGCAGCTTCGTGCGGATCAGCGGGTCGAGCGCAGAAAACGGCTCGTCCATCAACAGGATCGGCGCCTCGGTGGCGAAGGCGCGCGCCAGGCCGACACGCTGCTGCATGCCGCCCGAAAGCTCATGCGCGTATTTTTTCGCCCACTGGTCGAGGCCGACGAGCTTCAGCTGGCGCTGCACGCGTTCGCGGCGCTCGGCGTCCGGCACGCCGGCGAGCTCGAGGCCGAAGCCGACATTCTCCTCGACCGTGCGCCACGGCAGCAGCGCGAATTGCTGGAACACCATGGCGACCTGCTTTTGGCGGACGCGGCGCAGCGTCGCCTCGTCGCAGGCGGCGACGTCGACCATCCGGTCGCCGTCGCGCACCATGACCTGGCCGCGGGAGACGACATTCAGCCGATTGACGGCGCGCAGCAGCGTCGACTTGCCGGAGCCGGAGAGGCCCATCAGCACCGAGATCTCGCCTTCCTTCACGGTCAGGCTGGCGCCGGCGCAGCCGAGCACGTTGCCGGTCTTTTCGAGGATCTCGGCGCGGCTGGCGCCGGCATCGACCATTTTCAGCGCGTCGGCGGTGTCGGGGCCGAAGACGATATCGACGTTCTTGAAATCGACGGCGACGGTCATCGGGCTGCCCCCGTGCGCACGCGGCTCATCCGGTCGAGCATGATGGCGAGCACCACGATCGCCAGGCCCGCTTCGATGCCGAGCGGGATGTTGACCTGGTTCAACGCGCGCACCACCAGCTTGCCGAGGCCGTCGGCGCCGATCAGGCCGGCGATCACCACCATCGACAGGCAGAGCATGATGCATTGTGTCAGCCCCGCCATGATGGTCGGCAGCGCCGCCGGCAGTTCGACCTTCCACAAAAGCTGGCTCTTCGTCGCCCCGAAGGCGGCGCCCGCTTCCAGCATCGGCTTCGGCACCGAAGTGATGCCGAGATAGGTGAGGCGGATCGGGGCAGGGGCCGCGAAGATGACGGTGACGATGAGACCCGGCGCTACGCCCAGCCCGAACAGGATGAGGATCGGGATCAGGTAGACGAAGGTCGGCATGGTCTGCATCAGGTCGAGCACAGGCTGCAGGATGCGCCAGACGCGTTCCGAATGCGCTGCCCAGATGCCGACCGGGACGCCGATCGCCATGGACGCGACGGCCGAGGCCACCACCAGCACCAGCGTCTCGACCGTCTCCTTCCAGAAATTCTGGTTGATGATGAAAAGCAGCCCGATCAGCACCGCCAGCCCGAGCTTCCAGGAGCGCTGCAGCCACCAGGCCAGTGCGGCGATCAGCACCGCCAGCAAAACCGGGGGCACGAGATTGAGCAGGTCGATGACGCCGTCGAGCACCCAGGTCAGCGCATCGGCGATGACGTCGAAGAACCAGGCGAAATTGGTGGTGAGGAAGTCGAAGAACGACTTGCCCCAAGGTCCGATCGGAATCTTGAAGGATCGTATCAGCTCGGTGATCGGATCCACGGCGGCCCCTCCTGCCGGTGTCTCTTACTGCCTTGCGAAAAGGGCGGCCGTCCTTTTCCGACGGCCGCCCTAAAACTTAGAACGAGAGCGCTGCCATCACATGCCGAGCGCCGACTTCACCGCCGCGGCCGCATCGCCGCCGTCGAAGGTGGTCACGCCTGCGAGCCAGGGCGTGATGGTGTCGGGGTTGGCCTTCAGCCACTCGGTGGCGGCGACCTTCGGGTCCTTGCCGTCGTTCAGGATGGCGCCCATGATCTCGTTCTCCATCTTGAGCGAGAAGACGAGATTGGTGACGAGCTTGCCGACGTTCGGGCATTCGGTCACATAGCCGGCGCGGACGTTGGTGTGCACCGTGGCGCCGCCATAGTTCGGGCCGAACACGTCGTCCCCGCCCGACAAGTAGGCCATCTCGACATTGGCATTCATCGGATGCGGTTCCCAGCCGAGGAACACGACGTCCTCCTTGTTGGGAACGGCCTTCTGCACCGCCGAGAGCATGCCGGCCTCCGAGCTTTCGACCAGCTCGAAGCCGCCGAGTTCGAACTTGTTGGCGGAGATCATGTCGAGGATCAGGCGGTTGCCGTCATTGCCGGCCTCGATGCCGTAGATCTTGCCGCCGAGCTTGTCCTTGAACTTGGCGATGTCGGCGAAATCCTTGAGACCGGCGTCGAAGGTGTATTTCGGCACGGCGAGCGTGTATTTGGCGCCTTCGAGGTTGGTCGTGATCGTCTCGACGGTCTTGGCCTCGAGATAGGGCCTGATGTCGGCTTCCATCGTCGGCATCCAGTTGCCGAGGAAGACGTCGATGTCCTTGTTGGCGAGCGAGGTGTAGGTGACCGGCACCGACAGGATCTCGACCGAAGGCTGGTAGCCCAACGCCTCGAGAATCACCGAGGCCGTGGCGGTGGTGGCGGTGATGTCGGTCCAGCCGACGTCCGAGAAGCGGACGGCCTTGCAGCTTTCGGGGTCGGCGGCGAGCGCCGAGCCGGCCGAGAGGAAGCCAACGAGGCCAAGCCCCGCAGCGAAGGTTTTCGAGCGCAACATTATTACTCTCCCGTTGATACCCGGCGGGGAACCCCCACCGTCTTTGGCGGAACACGGCGTCCCGTATTCTAGTTTTCCTGCCGCGAGCCAAACACCATTTCTGTGCGGATTCAAGCGGCAAGACCGCCCGCGCGGCGGCGCTGGCTTTGTCATACGCGACAATAACGGCGAGGAAACCTCGCCGGGAACGGCGAGGAGACCTCGCCGGCAATGGCGGGGAGGGCCCCCGCCGATCATGTTCGCCTGCTCATGCGCTCGGCTTTTCCGTGGATCGCGGGGCGGTCGGCACTCCCAAGTCAGCAACCGGTCGGCTAGGGATGGCCCATGGCCAAGCTCTATTTCCACTACGCCACGATGAATGCCGGCAAGACGACCATGCTGTTGCAGGCTGCGTACAATTACCGCGAGCGGGGCATGGCGACGATGCTGTTCGTGTCGGGCCACTATCGCGGGCCGCGCGACGCCGGGTCGATTTCCTCGCGCATCGGGCTCGAGGCGGATGCAGAGACGTTCATGCCCGGCGACGACCTGTTCGAGCGCGTCGCCGAACATGTCGCCCACACGAACATCCACTGCGTTTTCGTCGACGAGGCGCAGTTCCTCGAGGAGCAGCAGGCCTGGCAATTCGCGCGGGTCGCCGACCGGCTGGGCATCCCCGTCATGTGCTACGGTTTGCGCACCGACTTCCAGGGCAATCTGTTTTCCGGCTCGCGGGCGCTGCTCGCCATCGCCGACGAGCTGCGCGAGGTGCGCACCATCTGCCGCTGCGGGCGCAAGGCGACGATGGTGGTCCGGCTGGGACCGGACGGCAAGGTCGCCAAGCAAGGCGCGCAGGTGGCGATCCACAAGGACGCCTACGTCTCGCTCTGCCGCCGCCACTGGGAGGAAGAGATGGGGCGCGCGCCGGCGGAAGACTTGGTCGGATTTGCGCGGCGATGACGCGGACGGCAGACAGACTTGCCGACCGCCGGTAGAATCCCGTGGCCGGCAAGCGGCCCATAGCCCGCGGTCAGCCCTGAGGCAGGCTGACCGCGCCGATCTGCGCCAGGAGGCCAAGCATGTCCGCGCAAGACCAGCGCTCGACGATGCGACCGTCGGCAAAGCGCAGCATGGTCAAGCCGCCCATGGCATAGGGGTTGCCGGTCGGCGCAAAGCCCATGAAGGGGCCGGTGTGGCGGCCGGACATTTGGAAAGTCAGAGCGATCCGGTCACCGGACTCGACAAGATTGTCGATTACCAGCCGCGGTGCAGCCTCGCCGGCGGCCGTGAGCGTGGAAAAGATCATCCGGTAGAAGCCCTCGACCTCTTGCTTCCCCATCGCCTCGGGCGAATAGCCGTAGAGGCGGATCGTATCGTCATAAAGGTCGAGGTAGCCGTCGAGGTCGCCGGCGTTCCACCTGGCGATGGCGGTTTCGAGCCGGGTGCGGTTGGTCGTTGCCTGCATTGAAATGGCGTTCATGTCGTCCTCCTTGAACTGCAGGCCCAAGGCTAGGAGAACGCCCGCGGGGCACTATCCGCCAAAATGCTGATTTCGTGCCAGGCCGCTCTCGACCGCGTAGAGTGCGGCCGCGGCGCGGCCGCGGATGCCGGTCTTGTCGAAGATGTGCATGACATGGGTCTGCACGGTTCGCGGCGAGACGCCAAGACGGTTGGCGATCGCCTTATTCGACAGGCCGCGCGCAAGCAGCGACAGGACCTCCGATTCGCGCTCGCTCAAACCATCGGGAAGCTCGCGGCGCAGCCCCGAGGCACGGTCGCCGACGCAATCGAGGACGGCACGCGTCGCGGCTCGGTCGATCCGGCCGGACACGGCCTCGTCGGCGAGCGTTGCAGCGGCTTTGGCCGGGGAAAGGGCTGGACGATAGGGGCGCTCCTCGGTCAGGGCGACATAAATGTCGGCAGCGGCGAGCAGTCGCGCCGCAGGCCCAAGGGCAGCGCCGACCAGACGTCGATGAAAACCACTGCCGTCGAGACGCTCATAGGCAGAGCAAGCAAGTTCGGCGGCTGGCCGCAGCATTGCCGAAGAGCGCAGGATGCGCTCCGTCTCCGCCGGAAACGCATGCACCCGGTTGCGTTCGGCTTCGTTCAGCGGTCCTGGCTTGTCCCAAATCCCGTTTGCTACCGAAACTCGGCCGATGTCGTGCAAGAGCCCGGCAAGGTGAAGGGATTGCTGGTCCTCCGCCGTCATCCCGACAGCCTTGGCGGTGGCGCTGGCGAGGTCGGCGACGGCGATCGAATGGCCAAGCATGAACGGCGACTTGAGATCGGCGTAGTGGGCGAAAGCGGCAGCGATGATGGCCTTGTCGTCCGGGCGAAGGACCAACGCCGGCGCCGGCTCCGCATCGAGAAAATGATCCCAGGCTGACGGATCGGAAAGGCCACGAAAGAGGCTGTCGTCGGATCGTTCGATCGCCGCCGCTATTGCGGGATCGAAATGTCTCGCCTTGCGGCGCCGGACTTCCTCGCGTGCGGCGGCGGCGCCGCCGATGCGATGATAGACTTCGGCGACATGGCCGACCTGGAGCGTGCGCGCGACCGGGTCGATCGCTTCACCAGCGAGCTTCTTCGGGGCGCCCTTGCCGTCCCAGCGCTCGTACATCCGGTCAAGCGCCCGGGCGACGCCTGCCGTCATTCCGAGCTTTTTTGCCAGCACGACCGCAGCGTTGCAGTGCGCGGTCGATACTTTGGCGGGACCGCCCGGGTCGCCAAGAAAACGCGCGACCGATGCTACACGTGCGAGCGCGCCGCGGCCACGCGCCAGCGACGAAAACGTCCGCGCGACCACTTTGCGCGGGTCGCCGAGGTCGACGTCGGTGAACATCCGGATGAATTCGCGATCGTCACCGCCGTTGAGCAGAGCTTCCTCGTAGGAATATCCAGTGCAACCAAGAAAACGCAAAAGCCCGGCATAATAGACGTCGCGCAGCTGTTCGCGATCGAGGCCGACGAGGTGTCCGATGCGTATGGAGAGGATCGCCGTTCGCATGCCGGATTCGGCGGCGAGACCCGCGCCGAGGTCGCAGGCAAGCGACAGCGCGCCGACAAGTTCCGCAGTCCGCTCGCCGCTGCCCATCGCCAAGCATCCGATCGTGCGTTCGATCCCGACGTTAGGTCGGCCGGGCAAACGATTGCAATAGAGGCAGCGGCGGCGGAGGAGCGTGCATACGGCGAACACATCCTTTAGAGAGAAGGGCACCGGTGCGGAGCGCGACCCAATGATTTGCCGAATTTCGATCTGGCTTGCCGCGTTTTGTCTTGTCAGTTCGCCGTCATTTGCCGACGGCGACGCCGAGGCCGGCAAGCGCATCTTCAACCGCTGCATGGCCTGTCACGACGGCAAGCGCGAGGTGAACAAGGTCGGGCCGCACCTTGTCGGCGTCGTCGGGCGCAAGGCAGGCGGACTGGAAAGCTTCACAGGCAAATACTCCGAGGCGATGGTGGCGGCAGGCGCCGGCGGGCTCCTCTGGGACGAGGCGAACCTTGCCGCCTACGTCAAGGATCCGAAAGGGTTCATCCCCGGCAACCGCATGGCGTTCGCCGGCATCAAGGACGATGCCGACATCGCCGATCTGATCGCCTGGCTGAAAGCCGACCCGAAGCCATAACCGCCTGCCCGCTCTGCCAAGGCCGGGGCGCAGGACGCAAATCAAGCGTTGGAATCGAACGTTCGTTTCATTCCAGCGTCGCGCGGCGACATCCTGCCGAAACATTGCGCGGCGACAGGCTCCCCGGCGACGGGCATTTCTTGGAGCCTGTCTTTCAATCGCCAAGGGCGCCCCATATATTCCGGCGACCCAGACGAGAGATGCACCCGGAGGACCGTATGGCGACGTTGCAGAACTTCGATGCCGAGATCGCGAAGACCAAGCAGGTGGTCGAAGAGATGCGCTCAAAGATCGAGCAGTCCGGCACGCTGCTCGAAACGCTTGCCAAATCGGAGACCACGATCGGCAACGCCAATTTCGACATCGAAAGCGCCCGCATCGAGGATGTGATCAAGCAGCAGAAGGTGATGGAAGGAAACATCGCCGACCTGATCATCGGGCTCGAGGACGCCACCAACGTGTTCGGCGTCGAGTTCGAATCGATGAAAAGTTTTACCGGCTGGGAGAGCTTCGTCGGCATCTTCTCGCAGCAGTCGAAGCAGCGCATGCTCACCGAGCGCGTGCGCAACATGTCGCTCGCCGGCAATCTGCAGGAGCTGCTTTCCAAATCGGACACCATCGTCGGCATCCTCAAGGCGCAGAAGCAGATCCTCGACGCGCGCTACAAGACCTCCGAAACCTCGCTCGCGCAGGTGATCGAGCGGCGCAAGGGCACGATCGAGAACCTAACCGCCACGCAGAAGCGCATCGAGGAGCTGAACCCGCTGCTGCTCGACATGGAAAACAAGATCGCCGCCTCGACCAGCCAGACCGACCGGACGCAGCTCGAAGCAGAGCGCTCGAAGCTGGCCACCGAATACAATGAGAAGCAGGCGAAGGAGCAGGAGCTGCTGGCCGAAAGCCAGACGCTCGAGCGCTACACGTCGATGTTCCAGACCTTCGTCGACTCGCTCAACAACCAGATCGCGGCGCAGAACACTCTGATCAACAAGCTCACCATCGATACCGAGCAGCGCATCGTGCTCTACAAGGCGCTGGAGGATTCGTTGAAGACGGCCGCGCAGCAGGACGTGGCGCACAAGATCAACACGCTCGGCTCCAAGGTCGACACGACAGCGGAAGAGACGATGGCGGGCATCGGCGCGGCCGCGCAGAAGCACATCGGCGACCTGCTCGAACTGCACGAGAAGAACATGGTGGCGACGGCCGATATCCAGCGACGCAAGAAGCTCGCCGACGAGGCTTTCGCGCGCCGCTTCGACGATGTCATGAAGAAGCACAACGCCTCGCACTACGTGCAGTAACAGGTCCCCTTTGCGGCCAGCCTTGCGCTCTCTCGCGCTCCCCTCTGTCCTGCCGGACATCTCCCCCACAAGGGGGGAGATCGGTAGCTTCATCGTATCCGCATGACCACAACCGACGATCCCGCCACACGCTATTTCGACGCCATCGACGCCGCGCTCGACGGGCTCGAAGTGTTCATGCGCGACGACCGCTCGCCGCTCTACCGGCACGGCATCGTCGCCAAGATCGTCGCCGAGTACATCACGCGGCTCGACAAGTCGTTCGAATGCTGGAAGAACCGCCTCGGCTTCATGGAGACCTTCAAGATCTCGCGTGCCGAAAGCGGCTTTCCCGTTTTCCAGAACGTGCTCGAGTTGGAGAACGACAAGCGCAGCGCCAAGCAGCGTCTCGCAGCCATCCCCGAAGCGGGTGAAATCCGCGTCGAGATGGCCGACTTCATCCTGCGCCACAAGGAATTCCCGGCCGCGCTGCAAAAGACGATGGCCGAGCGGCTCTATCTCGAGGCGGTCGAGGATGGTGTCGCTTTCGGCCCGTTCAGCCTGGCGCAAACCGCGAAGGTTTCGGTCAACCCGAAGACCATGCGGCCTTTCTACCTGGTGCATTGGGCCTCGTTCGACGGCACCGCCAATTTGCCGCTCATCTACATGGCGACCGTCGAGGACTCGTCCAACAAGATGGTCTCGCAGCTCGTCACGTCCGACGGCAAGCTCAACGGGCGGGTGGACATTCCATTGCCGGTCGATGGCCTGCTCAACCCCGAGCTTGCCCACCGCTTCGACGATTTCACCGAGAAGAACTCGGCCTACACGCTCTCGCCGATCACGATCGCCACCAATCTCGACAAGGATTTCGAGACGCTGCACCCGAAGCAGTTGCGGCGCGTCGTGCTCGGGCCGTTCTATTCGGCCGGCATCACCGAGAACAATTCGGTCGTCACCGACGTGCTCTCCAAAGTGCGCAAGCCAGAGAACGCCTGGCTGCTCACCTGGACGATCCAGGAGGTTTTTTCGAAGGCGGAGAAGCCGGGCCGCAAGGGCCTGTTCTCGAGCGAAAAGGCGACCCAGGAGTTTTACATCAACACGGACGATCTCGAAGCTGCGCGGCAGGGGGTTTCGGAATACCAGAAGCACGCGCTCATTCCGCACGAGAGCTACCAGGCGCTTTACGCCGCCGGCGAGGCGCAGAAGATCTTCCAGGGCTACAAGGTGCACATCGTGTCCAAGGGCAAGGTCATCAGCGATGTTTGAACATGAAGCGTGCGTGATGCGGAGGGCATGATGGACACCGGCCTGACCACTATTCCGGAAGCCGACATCGAGAAACATCGCTCGCTTGCCCAGTCGATGATCACGCGCGTCGTCGTGCTGGAGGATTCCTCAGGGCAGTCGGCGACACAACTCGCCGGCACCGGGCGACGATTCGTGTCGACGGTGTCGGCGGGGTCGGTGCGCAAGACCCGCGAGGTCGAGCTTGCGAAGACAGTCGCGTCGGTGAAGCCGGACGACCAGCTGATGTCGATCAACCAGCACACCCTGCTCTACCGCGCCCGGCGCGGGCTGCAGGTGGCGCTCGCGGTGAACGACGTTTTTGCCCGGGCAGGGGAGCTCGAAAGCCTGCAGGCGAAGAATGCGCGCGCGCCGCTGGAAGGCGACGACGCGGCGAATTTCAAGAAGCTGCTTTCATCAGGCGCGTATGTTTCGGCTTTCGCCTTCGCCTCCTACCTGCTGCAGCTGCTCGATGCCGATGGCGAGCCGCCGAACGACATCGCCGAACCGGACTTCCTGTTCGACACGGCGCAGGACGCGCTGAAGTCGATGATCGCCGGCCTGGACGGCGCCTTGCACGGCGCCAAGGCGGACGGCGATCTGGCGCTGCGTGCCCGCGCCTTTGCGCGCGTTGCGATCGACGGGCTGCTGACGCGAAAAGGCCGTTTCGACCGGCTGGGCGAATTCGAGAACGCGCATATCCGCATCGATGCCGACGATTTCACGCTCGACGGCTTCGACGTTGCGCCGGGCAGGAAGTCGAAACCGCTGGTGATGACCTTCAAGAAGCCGGAAGAGGTCGTCGGCAACCACATCGCCAAGTATCAGTCGGTGAAGCTCGCCAAGATGCTGATGGCCTATGATTTCGACCGGCAGCTGAACCCGTTCGTGGAGCTTGGCGGCTTTCTCTTCACCTTCATCGGCGACGGCGCGCCGGGCACCGGCAAGACGACCCTGATCCAGATGATCGCCGGGCTGGTCAACGATTATTGCCAGGTGGCAGGCTATCCCTTCGTCTACGAGAATTTCGGCGTCGAGCAGATATCCTCCTACCAGGGCAAGTCGGGCCAGAACTGCCGGCAGTTCATCGACAATGTGCTCAACCCGCGCGCCATCGGTTTCGGCACGGTCGACGACATCGACCAGGTGGCGGCGCGCCGTTCGGACGACCGCGCCTCGGCCGGCCAGCACGAGATCACCGGCGTGCTGATGGCGGCATTCTCCGGTGCGATGACGGTGGTGCGCGGCAATTGCTCCTTCGGCATGTTTTCCAACTATCCGGAGAATGTGGACGATGCGCTCAGGCAGCGCGCCGGCGCACGCTGGCTGGTCGACGGCCCGCAGAGCCGTGATGACTATATCGACATCTTCGTGCTGCTTGCCGGCAAGAACCACGAGATCCCGCTCGGCGAGCACAAGCTTTATGCGGCGCAGGAGATCCAGCGTGCGGTCGACACGGCCTATGAAAGCCACTCGAAACCGCACGAGGACGGGCTGATCAACGTCTACGAGCGCTTCATGAAGGCGAAGGGGCAGCCGAAAACGCTCGCCGACATCGGCACCTATCTCCACATGATCAAGGAAGCCGAGCCGCGCTTCACTGGCCGCGCCATCAAGAACGTCACCGATGCGATCAAGATGCGGGCGATGGACATCGAGCTGCCGGACGACTGGTTCGCCAAGCCCGAGGCCTTCATGCACAAGGGCTATGATGAGAAGAAAGCGATGATCGAGGAGCTGCGCGGGCCCTTCGACATGGCCATGGTGATGCAGGAGATCAACCGCTACGCCGATTCCGAATTCCGCTACTCCGACCGCTCCGACGATTCTGCCGTCCAGAAGATGCTGCGCGACGCGCGGCTCAGGGAACGGGCGGCGAAGGAGATGGAGGAGCTGAAGCAGAAAGGGCTGTGGAATGCCTGAGACCTCGGCGATCTCCCTCTCCCCGTTTTTCACGGGGAGAGGGTAAGGGTGAGGGGCGGCCTTGCGCGGACCTCAAACATTTCGCACCTCTCATTAGATCGGCGCCTCGATCCGGTCGAGGCGCCCGACTTGCGTTTCGTCGTGTCGTACAACTATCGGGAGACTGTTTCTTGAGCGTCGGCGCTGCCCCTCACCCTTACCCTCTCCCCGTAAGGACGGGGAGAGGGGGGCGTCCGCGTCGGCGTCTCCCCGTAAACGGGGAGAAGGAATAGTGGACCTGCTGCGCGAGAACGAGCTGATCTACGGACGGCTGCTCAGGATCGAGGAGCCGCACCTGATCGAGCGCTACAACAAGGCGCTGGTGGCGTTCGGGTTGAAGCCGACCAAGCTCGTCTCGTTCGAGATCGACCGCACCGGCTTCTCGCCGCAGGTGGCCGACGAGCTCGGCGATCCGCAATATCTCGACCCGAACGAGATCAACCGTCGTTTCATCATCCTCACCCCGTCGCAGATCGACCTGCCGGTGGTGCACACGGCCTTCTCCAACACCTCGCAGCTCGTCTACGAGTTCATGACCAAGAACGAGCGCGCCATCGACGCCCTCACCATCAAGGACGTGATCTACGGCGAGATCGAGGATTCGGTCGCCAGGGTCGAGGACATCGAGGACCTCATCTCCATCAACCAGGTCGAGTTCCGGGTGCTGTCGGCCGAAGACGTGCTCGGCAAGGCGGCCGAGCTCGGCAAGCTCACCGACCGGCTGAAGCAGGAGCCCGACGCCTGGCGCAACGACGATATGCTCAACCGCATGGTGGAGCTGGCGAAGATCTGCGGTGACATCCGCGAGAACGCGCTGGTGCCGGACCAGGTGATCTTCCGCCACAACGCGTTCTGGACCAGCCATTTCGGCGGCATCTACGTTTTCGTCGATGCCGACATGACGACGATCATCTCCGATCCGTCGGCCCCCGGTTTCCGCCGCTCGCGGCCATGGCAGGTGAGCTATCTTTCGATCCGCGACGCCGACCGCGTGTTCAAGTTCCTGGCCACGACAGGGCGGATCGAGCTGCCGCGCGCCTCGTGGATGGAAACCTCGAACTATCTCGAGCACCGGGCCGAGATGGCGGTGAGGGCGCTGGTCCGTCAGGTGGAACCCAACCGCGATCTCACCGGCGTCTCGCGCGTCTGGCTGCAGACCTGGATCCAGTCGAACGCGACCTTGATCGCGCGCGACGGCGTGTTTCCGTTCCTCAACGCCGCCAAGCGCGAAATCGCGCAATTCGGCCAGCTCAGGATCGAGGAAGTCTTTCCGCAGCATCGTTTCCAGGTGATCCGGGCGCGGCCCGACCATCCCGATGCCTGGCTCGTCAACCGACTCATCTCGGATTTCGTGCCGGCCGACTTCGTTTCGCGCTACGTCTTCAACAAGCAGGGCTTCTACAAGGATTTCGAGGCGCTCAACGATGTGTGGCGCCACCACGTTGTCGACATTCTGAAAACCACATATCTCAAGGACGAGGCGGGTTTTCGCGCACGCCTCTACGGACTGACCGATTAGAGGGAGCCGGACCGGCCATGCTCGATCCGATCGTGAACTTCTTCACCTGGGTGTTCCAGATGATCGGCCGCGGCATCGGCCTCATCATCGGCATCCTGCTCTGGCCGTTCATGTGGGCGAGCCGCTGGTACATGCATCGCGGCTGGATCCTGAAGCTTGTCGTCGGCGCGATCGTCGTCGGGCTGGTCGTGCTCTACGTGATCTTCTTCTGGAATTCGCAGCGCTGGACCAATTTCGATCCGAACTACGTCGACAAATACACCTTCGCCCCGCCGCAGAGCGGCGAGCAGGTGACCGACGAAGGAGCGGAGGGCGAGGTGAGAACCTGCACGACGTCGGGCATCGTGCAGGTCACCGCCGACCTGATCGATTTCAACGTCAACCAGAATTCCTGGATCTCATCCACAATCGTCTACAAGATGGGACTGTTCGGCATCGACTGGGACCACACGCCCTGGTTCGACAACAAGGCCTCGTTCCAGCGCGGCATCCACCAGGGCATCCGTCGCACCGCCGTGGAGCTGGTCGACACGCTCGGCCGCGTGCGCGGCACCAGCCAAATCGACCAGAACCTGCAGGACGCGCGCGGCGCGGTCGAGTTCGACGAGGAGACCTGGTATTTCGGCCTGCGACCGTTCGGGCCGAAGACGCCCACCCCGAGCTTCTACCGCACGGCGATCACCTCGCTCCGCGCCTACAACGACCGGCTGATGAAATGCGAAGTCGTGTTCAATGCGCGCGCGGACAATCTCGCGCGCTTCGTCGACCGTATCGCCGCCGACATCGGCTCGACCTCCGACATCATCAGCGGGCAGATCCAGGCGAGCGACGCCGGCTGGTTCGACCCGCGCGCCGACGACCGCTTCTGGTTCGCTTACGGCCAGCTCTACGGCTATTACGGCATCCTCAAAGCGACGCGGCACGACTTCAAGGCGGTGATCGACACGCGCGGGCTGGGACCGCTCTTCGACCAGCTCGAGGCGCAGTTCAAGGCAATGCTGAGGATCCAGCCCTGGATGATCGCCAACGGTGCCGAGGATGGTTGGATCTTCCCGTCGCACCTGACCACGATGGGTTTCTATCTGCTCCGGGTGCGCACCAATCTGGTGGAAATCCGCTCGGTGCTCGATCGGTAACGGCTGAACACGGCATGTCGCGCGAACTGCTGTTTGCGCGACATGCCGTAGGTTTCCTGCATGTCTTTTCTGCGAGGCCGATTTCGGGAGACATCCTTAAACCGGCGGCATTCGCTCGAATTTCTGCAACGCCGAATGCATGGCGTCCCAGGCATGGCCGCGGACTGCGTAGGTAAGGACCTGCGGGCTGAAGCGGTCCGGTTCGTCGAGGCTTCCCGCATGGACGGCGATCACACCCGGCATGGCCGGGAAGGTCAAATAGACCGGCGTCCCGCAGGTCGGACAGAAGGCGTGGGCCTTCACGGTGCCATTGTCGCCCGTCACGCTCCATTCCTTCGCCTCGCCCGCGATCGTCACGTCGCTGCGGTTGGGGAACGTCAGATAGGATGAATGGCCGGTTCCGCTCCGCCTTTGGCAGTCGCGGCACTGGCAATGTATCTCGACGATCGGCGCACCCGCCGCTTCGTAGCGGATCGCGCCGCAGGCACAGCCGCCATTGTAGGGTCTGGTCATTCGTCACTCTCCGCCGGCAAAATGTCCGGGCCGGCTCAGGCGGCCGCTTTCGGCCTGGCAAAGACGTCGATGCCGCTGCCGGTTTCGAGGAAGGATTTCAGGCTGGAGAGAACCACCGGCCAGCCGCGGCTGATGCCGTTCAGCATGCCGCTGCCGACTTCGAGCTCATCATGGGCGACGGTCAGCTTGACCATGTCGTTGTACTCCTCGATCTCGAACGTCACGCGGCTGTGGGCTGCCGGATCGTCGGCCTGCGAGGCGTTGGCCCAGCTGATGACGAGGCGGGTGGGCGGCGACACTTCGATGACCTTGCCGGCAAGCTCGACGGTGCGCTCCTCGTTGGCGCGGACATGTTCCCATCTGGAGCCGGGCCGCCAGTCGGAGACATTCTCATGGCCCCAGTAGCGTCGCGCGAGGTCCGGCTTCGTTATGGCCCCGAACACCTTTTCAGGCGTCGAGCGGATGTAGGTCACATAGACAAAGCTGGTCATCTGCCGGGTCATCGTCATTCTCCTTCGAGCTCTTTCTTCAAGTCGTGCAGCAGACCGAGCCGCTGCGTTTCGAATTTGCGCACCCACCGCTCGTAAATTTCGTGCAGCGGCACGGGATTGATGAAATGCAGCTTCTCGCGGCCGCGGCGGACCGTGCTCACCAGATTGGCGTCCTCCAATATGGCGAGGTGCTGCGTGGCCGACTGCCTGGCCATGTCGAGATTCTCGCAGAGCTCGCCGAGGCTCTGCCCGTTCTTCTCATGCAGAAGGTCGAGCAGCTTCCTGCGTGTCGGATCGCCCAGCGCCTTGAACACCTTGTCGGCCTGCATTGGTCTCGCTCGTATCTGAGCCTAATATGCAGGTAAAAGCCTGCATGTCAAGGGCAGGTAAATACCTGCATGTTTATTGCCGGCCTGAGTTTCCTGACTGATCCGGCGATGCTGCAGAATCCCTCTTGAGTTCCATCGAGGGCTCGGGCAAGATGCAAATCATTCGCATTTGCAGGATATGACGATGAACCAGATGTCGGACTGGCTGCGCGGCAGGCTCAGCCGCCGGGCCATCCTGGCAGGGGGGATAGCAGCGGCCGGCGGATCAGCCATCGGTGCGGCCGGAGCGACGATCAATCCGCCTGCCGGCGCACCCGCTTCGAAAATACCGCTCGATCTCTGCACCACCGCATCGGTGGCCGATCACACGGCCTCGCACGGCGCGATGATGACAGTCGGCGACGTCGACAATGGGCGGAACGGGTTCGATCCGACCGCGATCCTCACCGACTGGGAGCTCGGCACCGTCGAAACGATGCCCGACGGACGCACGCTGCGCACCTTCGAGGTCACGGCCGAGGACAAGGAGATCGAGATTGCACCCGGGCTGATGTTTCCCGCCTGGACCTACAATGGCCGCGTGCCGGGACCCTCCTTGCGTGCCAAAGAAGGCGAGCGGCTGCGCATCGTTTTCCGCAACTACGGATCGCACCCGCATTCGATGCATTTCCACGGCATCCATTCGGCGCGCATGGACGGCGTGCCGGGCGCCGGCATGGTCGATCCGGGCGACGAGTTCATTTACGAGTTCGATGCCAAGCCGTTCGGCTGCCACCTTTACCACTGCCACGCGCTGCCGCTGAAACGGCACATGCACAAGGGCATGTACGGCGCCTTCGTGATCGACCCCGATCCCGCCCGGCATCCGGAAAATGCCGCTGTCGCTGCATCGCGCCTCCTCGGCTCGCCCGAGAACCGGCAATGGCAGGAACTGGTGATGGTGATGAACGCCTTCGACACGAATTTCGACGGCGAGAACGAGGTCTACGCCGCCAACTCGATCGCCCATTGCTACATGAAAAAGCCGATCGTGCTGGCGAAGAGCCGGCCGGTGCGGATCTATCTCGTCAACGTCACCGAGTTCGACCCGATCAACTCCCTCCACCTGCACGCCAACTTCTTCGACTATTACGACCAGGGCACCACGCTGACGCCGACGCTGAAGACCGTCGACCTCATCATGCAGTGCCAGGCACAGCGCGGCATCCTCGAATTCAGCTATGCCGAGCACGAACCCGGCCTCTACATGTTCCATGCGCACCAGTCGGAGTTCACCGAACTCGGCTGGTCGGGGCTGTTCGACGTCAGGGAGGACGTGGCATGAACGACATGTCGCCCGCGCGGACCGATGCTCCGCAGTCAGCTTCCCGCGCGGCCGGTTCGGCAAAGTGGCGCGCGCTCGTCTGGGTGATGCTGCCGCTCGCCATCCTCGCTTTGGCTGCATGGTGGCTCTATTCTGCGAACCTGCTGGCGGCCTTCGACAACGGTGCGCCGCCGGTCGAGAACCTGACCTACGAGCGCACGATCCTCGACGCCGAAGGGCTGCGCGTGCTGGTGCGCGCCGGCGGCTCGACGCCGATGACGATCGCGCAGGTCATGGTCGACGACGCTTACTGGCTGTTCACGCAAGACCCGCCGGGGCCGCTGTCGCGCGGCGAGACGGCATGGATATCCGTCCCTTTCCCCTGGGTGCTCGGCGAGGCGCACTTCGTCAACATCCTCACCAGCACGGGAACCGCCTTCGAGCATGAGATACCCGTTGCCGTGGCGACGCCCACCAGCGGCAGCATCTCCTTCGCCTCGCAGGCGCTCCTCGGCATCTTCGTCGGCGTGCTGCCGGTCGCGGTCGGACTGATGTTCTACCCGGCCCTGCGCGGGATAGGGCAGGGCGGCATGGATTTCCTGCTGGCGCTGACGGTCGGCCTGCTTGCCTTCCTGTTCGTCGACACGCTGGAGGATGCGCTGGAGTTTGCCGGTGAGGCGGCCGCCATCTTCCAGGGCCCGACCATGGTGATCCTGGCCGCGGTGGCAAGCTTCCTCATCCTGATGGCGGTGGCGCGGCGCAGGGGCGCTCCGACGGGGCTGGCGCTCGCCACCTTCATCGCCATCGGCATCGGACTGCACAATCTTGGCGAAGGCCTTGCGATCGGGGCTGCCTTCGCCAGCGGAGCGGCGGGGCTGGGCACGTTCCTGGTGCTCGGCTTCACCCTGCACAACATCACCGAAGGCATCGGGATCGCGGCGCCGATCGTGAAGGAGCGCCCGCCGCTCTGGACATTTCCGGTGCTGGTGCTGATTGCCGGCGGGCCAGCCGTTCTCGGGCTCTGGATCGGCAGCCTGGCGTTTGCGCCGCATTGGTCGGCACTGGCGCTGGCGATCGGCGCGGGCGCAATCCTGCAGGTGATTGTCGAGGTGACGGCGTTGCTGCAGCGCGGCGGTTATGCGCGGCTCTTCTCGGCGCCTGTCGTGGCCGGACTCTTCGTCGGCGTCGCCTTCATGTATGCGACCGCGGCGCTGGTGAAGATCTGAGCGGACAGACGTTCTGAATCGCAGGCGAACGGGGTCGGCGGGGACGTCCTGGGAGGGTGGGCGTCCCCGCCGCCCCTCAGCGTCCCTAGGTTCTGTGAGGTCCGCCGCACGCGAATCAATAACACATGTCAAGAGTCGAGGCGACTAGCGCCCAGAGAATTTGCTGATAATCCACGGCAATGACATGGATTAATATTGCTCTAAGCTTGACGGGGCATGCAGCGGCGGCCCGAATGCTCAGGCGAAGGGCACCGACTGTGTGCCTTTCGGCAGCTTCGCCTCGTCGTCCGGCTCGACGTGAATGGTGATGCGGACGGAAGGGAACTCCGCCTTCAACGCTTCCTCGATGCGGTCGCAGATGCGGTGCGACTGACCGACGCTCATGTCGGCGTCGACCACCAGGTGAAACTCGATGAAGGTGGCGCGGCCGGCAGTGCGCGTCTTCAGATCGTGCACTTCCATCGCGCCTTCGGCGTTGCCCGAGATGATGTCGCGGATGCGGATCGTCTCTTCCAACTCGACAGCCTGGTCCATCAGGCCGCTCAGCGACTGGCCGACGAGGCGCCAGCCTTGCCACAGGATGTTGAGCGCGACGCCGATCGCGAGCACGGGATCGAGCCACAGCCAGCCGGTGAGCACGGCGCCGATCAGCCCGATGATCACCCCGACCGAAGTGATGACGTCCGACATCAGATGGCGGCCGTCCGCGACCAGCGCCGGCGAGCGTTCGGCGCGGCCGACGCGCAGGAGCAGCATGGCCCAGCCGAAGTTGAGGATTGCAGCCAGGCCGTTGATGGCGAGGCCGGTGGTCGGCGCCTCGATCGGCATGGGCGACTGCAATGCCTGCCAGGAACGCGCGATGATCAGCAGCGCCGCCAGCACGATCAGCACGCCCTCGAGCACGGCGGAGAAATATTCGGCCTTGTGGTGGCCGAACGGATGCTCGCGGTCGGCCGGCCGCTGGCTGACCCTGATGGCATAGAGCGCCGCACCCGCCGCGATCACGTTGACGGTCGATTCCAGCGCATCCGAATAGAGCGCCACCGAGCCGGTGATCCACCAGGCGACGCCTTTCAGGGCGAGCACGGCGAGGGCGACAGCGATCGACCAGGCTGCGAGCGCGATGACCTTTTGCTTGGAGGACCTCGAAGGGATCACGGCCATTGAGGCGATGGCGCTCCGTCGCGCCCCCCTCTGTCCTGCCGGACATCTCCCCCACGAGGGGGGAGATTGGCTTTCATCGATGGTTTCGCCAATCCGCCACGTTGCAGAACTGACACCTCCATAACGGCCAGCCGATCTCCCCCCCTGTGGGGGAGATGTCCGGCAGGACAGAGGGGGGCAACGTAAGGGGCCGTCCTCACCAAGCTAGGCCGCCTTTTCCTTTGCCTTGCGCGGAAGGTGCGCGACGATGTTCTCGATGATGCGCATGCCGGCATTGTGGCCGAGGGTCATGATCGATTCCGGATGGAACTGCACGGCCGCGATCGGCTCCTTGCGGTGCTCGAAGGCCATGATCACGCCATCCTCGGTCTCCGCCGTCACGATGAAATCGGCAGGCAGCCGCACCGGATCGGCGAAGATCGAATGGTAGCGGCCGACCGTGACTTCCTTCGGCAGGCCGGAGAAGATCACACCGGGGCGTGAGACGCGGATGCGTGACGGCTTGCCGTGCATGGGGATGTGGAGCTGCCTCAACTCGCCGCCATAGGCTTCGGCCAGCGCCTGCAGGCCAAGGCAGACACCGAATATCGGCAGGTCGCGCTTGCGCGCCTTCTTGATGGTCGCCGCGCAGTCGAAGTCCTTCGGCGTGCCGGGCCCGGGCGACAGCACGACGAGGTCCGGCTTGAGATTGTCGAACACGTCCTCCGGCACCGGCGTGCGCACGGTCGAAACGGTCGCGCCGGTCTGGCGGAAATAATTGCCAAGCGTGTGAACGAAGGAATCCTCGTGATCGACGAGCAGGATGTTGACACCCTCGCCGACACGCGCAGTCTTGCGCTCGGTGCCGGCGGAATTGCCGGCGCGGGCATCACGGATGGCTGAGAGCATGGCTGACGCTTTCAATTCGGTCTCGGCCTCTTCCTCGTTCGGATCGGAATCATAAAGCAAGGTGGCGCCGGCGCGTACCTCGGCTATGCCGTCCTTGATGCGGATGGTGCGCAAGGTGAGGCCGGTGTTCATGTCGCCGTTGAAATGCACCATGCCGATCGCGCCGCCATACCAGGCGCGCGGGCTTTTCTCATTGGCCTCGATGAAACGCATGGCCCAGAGCTTCGGCGCTCCGGTGACGGTTACTGCCCAGGCGTGCGAGAGGAATGCATCGAACGCATCCATGCCTTCGCGCAGCCGACCTTCGATGTGGTCGACCGTGTGGATCAGGCGCGAATACATCTCGATCTGCCGGCGGCCGATCACCCGCACTGTGCCGGGCTCGCAGACACGGCTCTTGTCGTTGCGGTCGACATCCGAGCACATGGTAAGCTCGGATTCGTCCTTCTTGGAGTTGAGCAGCTTCAGGATCTGCTCGGAATCGGAGATGGCATCCTCGCCGCGCTTGATGGTGCCGGAAATCGGGCAGGTCTCGACCCGGCGGCCGTTGACGCGCACGAACATTTCCGGCGAGGCGCCGATCAGATATTCGCCGGCGCCGAGGTTGATGAAGAAGGAATAGGGCGAGGGGTTTATCGACTTCAGCCGGCGCGAGATTTCGGACGGTGCCGCCTCGCAGCGCTCGTAGAACATCTGCCCCGGCACCACTTCGAAAAGGTCGCCGCGGCGAAAGCTCTCTTTCGCCTTCTCCACCAGCCCGGCATATTCGCCGGGCTCGTGGTCGCCGCGCGGCGGAATACGGTCGGCGGTCGTGAACGGCTCGGCCTTGCCGGTGCGCGGCAAGCCTTCGGTCGAGAATCCGTTGCCGGAATAGTCGTAGCGGTCGTGCCAGGCCTTGGCCGAATAATGATCGACCACCAGGATCTCATCCGGCAGGTAGAGCACGAGATCGCGCTGGCCCTCGGCGCGCTGCAGCACGTACTCGACCGGGTCGAACTGGAAGGCGAGGTCGTAGCCGAAGGCGCCGTAGAGCCCAAGGTTGCTGTCCTCGCCCGTGCGGAACAGGGCAACGATTGCACGCAGCACGGTGAAGACCGATGGAACGCGGGAGCGCTCTTCTTCGGAGAAGACGCGGCCGGGCTCGGCGATGCTGAGCGCGATCAAGCCGACGGTCGTCTCGCCGATGCTGATTTCGGGCAGCGGCTCCAGCGCCCTGGCGATGACGGGCAGGAGCTGCTCGCCGCGCGGGTTGAGCGCTTCGATCCGCATCGAGCGGCCGCGCGCCGAGATCGCGAGCGGCGGATCGATGATGGCGGTGTCCCACCGGGTGTAGCGGCCAGGGAACTCGTAGTTCGACGAAAAAACTGCGCCGCGGCGCGAATTCAGCCCCTCGACATAAGCGTCGATCGCACCGGCATAAGGCGTGTCCTCGCGCCGGCGCGTGATCGTCAACCCGCCTTCGGTGACGAAGCGTTCTGCGCCGTCTGCAAGCGTTTCGATGCTGGTCATTCCCCGTCTCCATCCGTAGTTTCCCGCGGCGGGGCCGGGAGCGGACACAAAAAGCGAAATGGCCGCCCGGTTTTTCCGCTGCGGCCATCCTCAATTCTACACGCGCACGTGCTCTCTCGGCCGCTGGTTCAGCAGGCCCACCACCACGAAGTATGGATCGAAAGCACGGTCATCGCCGGACTCCATAGCGGCGAAAGGCAACCCGTGCAACCGATAATAGCAGCCGGGACGCGGGTGCCCCTCGATGTCAGAGCCAGGTCCAGAACAGATAGCCGGCGGCTCCCAGCATCGCGATCTGCGTGCCCACGCTGCCGATAATGCGCAGCGGTGCGGCAGGGCGGTCCACGGCAAGGCCCATGACATGCGACAGCCGTGCCAGCACGAGCACGATGCCCATGGCATGAAGCCATCCGGCGGCAAGTCCGTTCGCCTCGCACAGGCCCATCAGTAGCAGGGCGAGCGGCAGGTTTTCGGCCAGGTTGCCATGGCGGCGGATCCAGAGCGCCAGATCGAGATTGTCGCCGTGCAGGATGGAAATCCCGGTGCGCCCGCGCTTGGCGCTGACGATGTTGGCAAGGACGATGAAGCCAAGCGTAAACAGCGCTGCATAGAGCGCGGTGATGTGGAAGGCCATTCGATGTCTCCTGAACGATGCTGCAGATTGCAGCACGATGTCGGATGGCTTCCTCGCGGATCGACACACAGGCCAAAAAAGTTTGCGCCGGCCGCAGCGAATGAGTTCTGCGCCGCGGCCCGTCAGACCAGCGGCTTGAGCTCGCCGGCAATCGTCGGCAGCAGCTCCGACACGTTGGGGTGGATGTGCACCGCGCGCTGCAAGATCGTGTAAGGCGCCTTGGCGTACATCAGGTCGAGCACGCAGTGGATCGCCTCGTCGCCGCCCGGGCCGAGCACGCAGCAACCCAGGATTTCCTTCGAGTCGGCATCGACCAGAAGCTTCATGAAGCCGCGCGTCTCACCCTTTTCGACCGCCCTGCCGACGCGTGTCATCGGCCGGAAACCGACAAGTGCGCGGCGGCCGGATTGGCGCACCTGCGCTTCCGTCATGCCGGCGCGGCCGAGCGGCGGGTCGACATAGAGCGCGTAGGCGTCGATGCGATCGCTCACCCTGCGTCGGTCATTGTCGAACAGGTTGGCGGCGACGATCTCGTAGTCGTTATACGAGGTGTGGGTGAAAGCGCCCTTGCCGTTGCAATCGCCCATCGCCCAAATGCCGGGCACGCTGGTGCGCAGTTGGTCGTCGACCTTGATGAAGCCATGCTCGTCGGTCTCGACGCCGGCCCTGTCGAGACCGAGATCGTCGGTGTTGGGATGCCGCCCGAGCGCCAGCAGGACATGCGAGGCGAGCGCCGGCGGTTCGCCGCCGCGAAAACCCACCGCTGTTTCGGCGCCTCGGCGCTCGAAACGGATATCGTCGGCGCCGACATGCACGGCGATGCCTTCGCCCTCGAGCAATTCCTTGATCGCCGCCGAGACGTCCTCGTCTTCACGGCCGATCAGCCGCGGACCTTTCTCGATGATGGTGACCTCGCTGCCGAAGCGGCGGAACATCTGCGCGAATTCGAGCGCGACGTAGCTTCCGCCGACGACCACCAGGTGTCGCGGCAGGATTTCGAGATCCATCATCGAGCTGTTGGTCAGGTAGTCGATGTCGCTCACGCCGCGCAGGTCGGGTATCGACGCGCGGCCCCCGACATTGAGGAATATCTTCCCGGCGGAAAGCAGCCTGCTGCCGACGCGCACCTCATGTGCGCTCTCGAAGCGGGCGTGGCCGCGGAACAGCGTGCAATTCTTCATGCCGCCGATCCAGGCCTCGAGCCCGGCGCGCGCGTCGCCGGACACCTTGTCCTTGCGTGCCTTCACTGCAGAATAGTCGACGCCGACATTGCCCTGCAGCGTCACGCCATAGCTTGCGGCAGTGCGCGCCAGATGCGCGGCATAGGCACTTGCCACCATGGCCTTGGTCGGCATGCAGCCGGTGTTGACGCAGGTGCCGCCAATCAGCTTGCGCTCGATGAGCGCCACCTTCATGCCGGCCCCGTTCATGCGGCCGGCGAGGGGCGGGCCGGCCTGCCCGGCGCCGATGACGATGGCATCGAAAGTCTCGCTCATTGCGGCAGCCTAGAGCATTTATAGAAGCGGCAAAACGGCGGGTTCCTCGGCTGGTATCCGAGCGCACGGCAAGCTCGCGCCACCCGGCCAGCGTGTGGCTGGCTACGCCGAAAGATCGAGATCCCAGGTTTGGCCCACGAGGTCCTTGCCGAAGGAGTGGTGCTTTTCTTCGGCCGTCAGCCTGAAGCCGGCCGCCTCGTAGATACGGCGGGCCGCAGTGAGGATGTCGTTCGTCCAGAGCGTCAGCGTGCGGTAACCCTTCGCGCGGGCGAAGGCGATGCATTCGCCGACGAGCCTGGCGCCGAGTCCCAGCCCGCGCGCGGCCGGCTCGACATAGAGCAGCCGCAGCTTTGCAACGTCATCCGACTGCTTCACCAGGAAGACCGAGCCGACGATGTCGCCGTCGATCTCGGCGATCCATGCGCGCTCGCGCTCGGGGTCGAAATTTGTGATGAAGCCGGCCAGGATCTCGGCGACCAGCGCTTCGTAGGTGCCGTCCCAACCATACTCGCCCGCATAAAGCATGCCCTGGCGGCGGGCGATCCAGCCGATGTCGCCCACCTGGTGCGGCCGGATGACCAGCCCGGCGCCCTCCTTTTTCCGGCCGAGCAGGCGTTCGACCGTCGCCATCGCCGCGACCAGGCGCTGGCGATCTTCCGGGCTGAGCTGCGCAACCATCTCGCCCACCTGTGCCGCGGATGTCCGGTCGAGCGGGCCGAAGGCCTGAGCGCCGATGCGGGTGAGGGCGAGCTTCGTCTGGCGCGCATCGTGACGCGACGGCGACCTGTCGACGATGCCCCGCAGCGCGAATTTTTTGAGGATACGGCTCAGATAGCCGGCGTCGAGGCCGAGATCGCGGCAGAGCTCGGTCGCCGTAGTCCCGTCGCGATGCGCCAGCTCATAGAGCACGCGGCCCTCGGTGAGCGAAAAGTCGCTGTTCAGAAAACCTTCGTCGAGCAGGCCGATCTGGCGCGTGTAGAAGCGGTTGAAGCGGCGGATCGCCTCGACCTCAGCTTTTGCCCCGACATTTCCAGCCATGCTTGCACCAACACCGCTGCGCGACCAATTAGTTGACAAAGTCAAGTATTGCCCTTCTGTCATGCCGGCGTCAAGGGTCCTGCCTATGCGATCGAGGAATCCGAGCAACCCGGAGAATCGCGATGACCAGCATGCCCAACGCCGACAAGGCGCTGTTCGAGGAGCAGCTGACCGAAGCGGGCAAGGACGGTCCGCCTCCGCATCTCGGCCGCCGCTTCGACATGGCTGGAAACTTCCTGCGGCAGCCCGGCAACACCGTGGTGCGCCAGGTCGTGCCCGGCTCGAAGACCGAGGCGATGCTGGTCGGGTTGCGCGAGCGGCTCGAGGCGCTGCCATGCGGCGATCGTTTCGCCTACACGGCGGCCAGGAGCTACCACATGACCGTCTTCGAAGGCGTCATGGACGATCGCCGCAAGCCCGATTTCTGGCCGGCGCAGGTTTCGTACGAAGCGACGATCGACGACACGACCGAACTTTTCGTCGAGCGGCTGACCGGCATGCCGCAATTGCCGTCCTTCGACATGAAGGTCGAGCGCGTGACGCCGCTCGGCCTGACGCTGAAAGGCGCCACGCCGGAGCACGAAAGGATGGCGCGAAAGATCCGCGACCAGCTTGCCGTGCCGTTCGGCTACCGTTCGCCGACGCACGACACCTACCGTTTCCATGTCACGCTCGCTTATGCGAAGGCCTGGCTGCCGGTCGGCGCGGCGGATATCTACCTGCCCGATCTGGCCAAGCTGACGGAGTGGTTCGCCGCGGAGATCGATGTCGTGGAGCTGGCGCAGCCGGCACTCTGCACTTTCGAGGACATGGACTGGTTCGAGCCGGTGCTGTTTCTGTAGGGGCGCCCGCTACTGATGCGAGCGCGACGCGGGCGATTTTGCCGCCCGGAGGCTGGTTCGCCGAGCTTGGCGGTGACGCGCAGCGCATATCGGGCGACCGGCTGGCGAAGTCGCTCGCGTGACCGCGGGAGCGCCCCTTGAAGCGAAGGCGTGCCGGGTCGTAGGGTCCCGCCGCGACATGCTGAGGAGGCCGACCCTTGACCGCGCTCAAAATTCCCGACCTGGCCGGCAAGGCCGTGCTCGTTACCGGCGCCTCCACCGGCATCGGAGCCGCGCTGGCGATTGCCTATGCAGAGCAGGGTGCGCGGGTCGGGCTGCACTATAATTCGAGCCGCACGGAAGCAGACAAGGTGGCCGCGAAGGTCAGCGATGCCGGTGGAAAGGTTTTCCTTGCGCAGGGCGATTTCTCGAAATCGCCCGACGTCGAGCGTGTCGTCAAAGAGACGGCGGAGCATTTCGGCGGGCTCGACGGGCTGGTGAACAATGCCGGCGGCATGCTCGGCCGCGTGCCCTATGCGGAACTGACCGAGGAGCATTACGACGCGGTCATGGATTTGAACGCCCGCTCGGTGATCACGGCGAGCAGGGCTGCGATGCCCTGGCTGAAGCAGAAGGGCGGCTTCATCGTCAACACCAGCTCGGTCGCGGCGCGCAATGGCGGCGGAGGCGGGGCAGGGCTCTATGCCTCGTCGAAGGCCTTCGTGTCGAACGTCACACGCGGCATGGCCAAGGAACTGATCGGCTCCGGCATCCGCGTCAACGCCGTGGCGCCCGGCCTCATCCTGACGGCTTTTCACGAGCGCTGGTCGAACGCCGACCAGATGAAGGCGATGGTCGCGGGCATTCCGCAGGCCCGCGCCGGCACGGCGGAGGATTGTGTCGGCGCCTATCTCTTCCTCTCATCGGAAATGCTCTCCGGCTACATCACCGGCCAGGTGATCGAAGTGAATGGCGGCTCGTTGATGCCGTAAGCTACCGAGGACCGGCGCGATGCCCGTCTTCAAATGCGGAAAAACCTTCGTTCGACTGCCCAGGCAGTTGATGCAAGCGGCTTCCCGATCGCTCGTTCGCCTACGCCTCCAGCGCGCCGGATTTGGCGGTCGCGCTCGGCTTTTCGCCGACCAATTTCAGCACGTCGTCATGCGCCCTGAGGGCCCGGGTCGAGCGGCGGGTCAGCACATAACCGGCCTGCGGGGCGAGGATGTCGGTCGTGCCGTCTTCCTCGCCGGGCGCGTGAACGATCGTCGCCAGCCTCTGCCCGGCCTTCACACGCTCGCCGGGCTTCACGTCGTAAAGCACCGCGCCTGATTTCGGTGTCTTCACCATCTCGACGTTGCGGATCGGTGCGGCGACCCCTTCATAGACACGCGGCGACGCCAGCGCGGCGTCCTCGATGACGCCGCGCGTCACGAGCAGCCGGTAGAGGCCGTCGGCGTCGGCATCGGCATAGTCGCGCTCGACATCGGCGATGCCGCGCAGCTCGACCGTCGTGACGACGCGACGCGACAGGTCGGCGCCGGAGGCGAGATGCGGGTGCAGCGCGGCGTCCTCGAACTCGCCATCCGAAGGCGGATCCCACAAGATGACGGCATCTGCCCCGAAAGCCGCCACACAGTCGGACATCGCCGGCCAGAGCGGCGCCGGCACGTAGAAATAGGCAACGCCCTCGTCGTCGCAATGAAGGTCGAGCACGATGTCATGGCCGAGCGACAGTTTCAGGAGCCGTGCCTTGAGCCGCTGGTCGACCGTGGTGAGATCATGCTCGGCCGGGATCAACGCCGGATCGGGGCGATCGAGCTTGAAATGGTCGCGATTGAAATTGGTGCGGGTGCCGAGGTGGAACCGCCCCTGCCGCTCGCTGAAAAGGTATTGCGCCCGGCCGATCGGGTTGGCCGCCGGCACCAGCGTGATTGCGCCGCGGATGCGCCCCTCGGCTTCGGCCTTCCTCAGCTTGGGCATCAATGCGTGGATTGCGACCGTGCCAGGCAATTCGCCGGCATGCAGGGCTGCTTGCAGATAAGCCGACGGCGCGCCGGACGTGCTGCCGGCGAAACGATAGACCGGCAGGCTGTAGGTCACGCCGTCCGTGTCGCCGGCGATGGTTTCGATCGATTTCTGCACCTGGCCGCCTCCGTTTCGACGCCTTGACAGGCCGCGGCCGCCTCGGGCCCGGCGCGGTTCCGCGACGGGCCGATCTGCCAGCCATTTCTGGCCGGAGCTAGAACAGCCCCTCGATGTAACCCTGCTCGTTGAGGAAGATCTTCTCCGAGGACGGGTTCTTCGGCAGGCCCGGCATGGTCATGATCTCACCGCAGATCGCCACGACAAAACCGGCGCCGGCGGAGAGCCGAACCTCGCGCACCGGCACCACATGGCCGGTCGGCGCGCCGCGCAGATTGGGGTCGGTCGAGAAGGAATACTGGGTCTTGGCCATGCACACCGGCAAATTGCCGTAGCCGGCCGCTTCCCACTGGTGCAGCTGGTCGCGCACGCTCTTGTCGGCGATCGCCTCGGAGCCGCGATAGATGCGCTTCACGACCGTGTCGATCTTGTCGAACAGCTTCATGTCGTCCGGATAGAGCGGCGAGAACTGCGCGGCGCCGCTCTCGGCAAGCTCGACCACCTTGCGCGCCAGCTCCTCGATGCCGGCCGAGCCCTTGGCCCAGTGCTTGCACAAGATCGCCTCGGCGCCGAGCGACGACACGAAATCCTTCATCGCCTGGATCTCGGCATCGGTATCGGAGATGAAGTGGTTGATCGCGACCACCGCGGGCACGCCGAACTGCTTCACATTCTCGATGTGGCGGCCGAGATTGGCGCAGCCCTTCTTCACCGCGTCGACATTTTCCTTGCCGAGATCTTCTTTCTTCACCCCGCCATTCATCTTCATGGCGCGCACGGTGGCGACGATGACGGCGGCCGCCGGCTTCAACCCGGCCTTGCGGCATTTGATATCGAAGAATTTTTCCGCACCCAGATCGGCGCCGAAGCCGGCCTCGGTCACGACATAGTCGGCGAGCTTCAGCGCCGTGGTGGTGGCGACCACCGAGTTGCAGCCATGCGCGATGTTGGCGAACGGGCCGCCATGCACGAAGGCCGGGTTGTTCTCCAGCGTCTGCACGAGGTTCGGCTGCATGGCGTCCTTGAGCAGCACCGCCATGGCACCGTCGGCCTTGAGGTCGCGGGCATAGACCGGGCTCTTGTCGCGCCGGTAGGCGACGATGATGTCGCCAAGCCGCTTCTTCAAATCGTTGAGGTCGTTGGCGAGGCAGAGGATCGCCATCACCTCCGAGGCCACGGTGATGTCGAAGCCGGCCTCGCGCGGATAGCCGTTGGCGACGCCGCCGAGCGAGCAGATGATCTCGCGCAGCGCCCGGTCGTTCATATCCATGACGCGGCGCCAGGCGACGCGGCGCGTGTCGATGCCGAGCTCGTTGCCCCAGTAGATGTGGTTGTCGATCAGCGCCGAAAGCAGATTGTGCGCGGTGGTGATGGCGTGGAAATCGCCGGTGAAGTGGAGGTTCATGTCCTCCATCGGCACCACCTGCGCATAACCGCCGCCGGCGGCGCCGCCCTTGACGCCGAAATTGGGACCAAGCGAAGCCTCGCGGATGCAGGTGATCGCGCGCTTGCCGATGCGGTTCAACCCGTCGCCCAGGCCGACCGTGGTGGTCGTCTTGCCTTCGCCGGCGGGCGTCGGGTTGATGGCGGTGACGAGGATCAGCTTGCCGTCCTTGCCGCCGCGCTTCGAGGCGATGAACTCGGCCGAAATCTTCGCCTTGTCGTGCCCGTAAGGGAGCAGGTGGTCGGCAGGAATGCCGAGCTTGGCGCCGACCTCCATGATCGGCTTCTTTTTCGCCGCGCGCGCGATCTCGATGTCGGACTTCACTTCGGCCATGACGATTCCCCAGGGGCTGGACGTTTTGCGGGCGGCTTTCATGCCGCGTTTTTTCCGGCGCGCATAGAGCCCAACCGCGCCTTTTTCCGCCGTCTCAAAACAGCCGCGCAATAAGCGAAAAGCGACAGGTCTGCCTCAGAAAACCTCAACATGGCCAGCTTCGCCCCGATGCCCGGTCTTGCAGCGTGGCTTTCAAATCGTCATCCAGGCGCGCTAGACAGGCTGTATGCAAGAACAGGTGCCGACGCCACGACCGGAGCTCCTCGCGGGGCTGCCGCGTCCGGCACAATGGGCGGTGCTGCTTGTCGTCTCCGTCGTCCTCGCGGCGCTGTTCGAACTCGCGCATCTTCCAGCGGCGCTGCTCGTCGGTCCGATGATCGCTGCAATCGCGCTTGGCATCAACGGCGTGTCGGTGCGCCCGCACAGACTGCTGAACCTCGGAGCCCAGGCGATCGTCGGCTGCCTGATCGCGGCGTCGATCGAGCCCGGAGCGTTCGCCTCCTTTCTCGACGAATGGCCGGTCTTTCTCGCGGTGATCCTGGCGACGCTCTCGGCCAGCGCTTTTCTCGGCTACATGATCAGCCGCTGGAAGGTGCTGCCCGGCACGACGGCGGTCTGGGGCTCCACGCCCGGTGCGGCGAGCGCGATGGTGCTGATGGCCGATGCCTTCGGCGCCGATGCGCGCCTCGTCGCCTTCATGCAATATTTCCGTGTGATCCTCGTCTCGCTGACGGCGGCGCTGATCGCCCGCTTCACCGTCGATGCGTCCGGCGTGGAAGCACCCGCCTTCGTCTGGTTTCCGCCGGTCGACGGCGTTGCGCTGGCCGAGACGTTGGCGATCGCGCTTGCCGGCATCGTGCTTGCACAGGTGACGCGAATTCCGGCCGGCATATTCCTGATCCCGATGGCGCTCGGAGCGGCGCTGCATCTCGGCGGCCTCGTCAAGATCGAGCTGCCGCCCTGGCTGCTGGCAACCAGCTACTTCGTCATCGGCTGGTCGATCGGGTTGAACTTCACGCGCCCGATCCTGCTGCACGCGGCACGCGCGCTGCCGCAAATCATCGTTGCCACGGTTGCGCTGATCGCGTTTTGCGCAGCGCTCGGCCTGCTGATGAGCGAAGCGCTCGGGCTCGACCCGCTCACCACCTATCTGGCAAGCAGCCCGGGCGGCATCGACGCGGTCGCGATCATCGCCGCCGCTTCCGATAGCGTGAACCTCTCTTTCGTCATGGCGCTGCAGACCGCACGGGTGCTGATCGTGCTTGCCGCCGGCCCGCCACTGGCGAAGCTGGTGGCCCGCTGGGTGAAGGACTAAGCCGCCACCATCGGCCTTTGTCCGCTGCGCCAGAGCACGACCAGCATGGCTGAGACGTTGACGACGTTCCACGCTATGCCGTTCAGGAAGGCAGCGGCATAAGATCCGGTCAGGTCGTAGATGACGCCGGTCATCCAGCCGCCGAAAGCCATGCCCACGATGGTCGCCATGATGACGATGCCGACGCGGCTGCCGGCCTCGGCGGCCGGCATGTATTCGCGCACGATCACGGCATAGCTCGGCACGATGCCGCCCTGCGACAGGCCGAACAGGAACGAGACAAGATAAAGCGAGGTCAGCCCGTCGAAGGGAATGTAGAAGGCAAGCGAGAGGCCCTGCAGCACCGAGCCGATCAGCAGCGTGCGGATGCCGCCTATCCTGTCGGCAAGCCAGCCCGACGCGAGCCGGCTGACGACACCGGCGCCGAGCATCAGCGCCAGCATCTCGGAGCCGCGGGCGACGCCGTAGCCGAGATCGGCGCAGTAGGCGACGATGTGCACCTGCGGCATCGACATGGCCATGCAGCAGCCGAATCCGGCGACGATGAGCAGCGCCTGCAGCGCACGCGGCGAAAGCGAGGTCGACAGCAAGCGAGCGCCGCCCTCAGCCGCCGGCGCGACGGAGATGGCAAGCCGCTGCCGGCGCAGCGTCAGCGCCAGCGGGATCATGGTGATCAGGCAGGCGACGCCGATGCCGGTGTAGACTGCGCGCCAGCCATGGTCGGCGAGGAAGAACTGGATGACGAGCGGCCAGATCGCGCCGGCGAAATAATTGCCGCTGGCGGCGATCGCCACGGCAAGGCCGCGGCGGCGAACGAACCAGTGCGAGATATCGGCGATCAAGGGGCCGAAGGTGACCGCCGAGCCGAGGCCGATGAAGAACCCCTGCGCTGCCGCCAGCACCCAGATCGAGGGCGCCAATCCGCCGAGGATGAAACCAAGCCCGAGTGCGGCCGAACAGATCACCGCCGGCAGCATGTAGCCGATCCTGTCGACGAAGCGTCCGATCAGCAAATTGCCGAGCGCGAAGCCGACCATGGTCATCGTGTAGGGGAAGGAGGCATCGGCGCGGTCGACACCGAATTCCGCCTGCACGTTGGGCAGCACCACAACGACCGCCCACATGCCGACGCCGCCCATGGTCGCCAGCGCCAGCGACGCGATCAGCCGCCGCCAGGCATAGGCGCCATCGATGTCGGCGTGCTGAGCCGCGTCCATTCCGGGTTCTCCTGCAGCCGCGAGCTTTCGCCGACGGGCAATGCCTGCGTCAGGACCAGAGCCGGGCATTCGGCACGCCAGCGGCAACCATCTTCACTTTGCGGTGATCTTGCGCGTCGCATGCCACCGGCGGGGGAAAGATCGTACCAGCTCTGGCGTTGTGCTGTCGGGGTGGGCAACAGGGAGCACCCCAATGACCTTCAGGACGATCCTGCTGGCCACGACTTCGCTTGTCGCTGCCAGCGCCTTTGCCTTCGCCCAGGACGCGCAATCGCCCTTCGATACCGACCAGCAGCCCGGCAAGCGCTTCGAGATCAAGGCCGCAGATCTGCCCGAACCCTATATGGATGAAGCGGTGCGCAACGCGCCCAACGACGTGGCGCGCGAGGGCCACGAACCCAAGGCTTCCGAAGGCTTCACCGTCTCGCTCTTCGCGGAGGGGCTGAAACATCCGCGCAAGCTGCTGGTGCTCGAAAATGGCGACGTGCTGCTGGCCGAGCAGCGGGCCGGATACATCACCTTCCTGCGTGACGAGGATGGCGACGGCAAGGCCGACACCGTCTCGCGTTTCGCCGACGGCTTCGAGCAGCCCTACGGCATGGCCGTCGTGCCATCCGGCGAGTTCAAGGGACATGTCCTCGTCGCCGATACGCAAGGCATCTGGCGCGTGCCGTTCAAGCTCGGCGGCATCCGGCCCGACATGGGCGCGCTGCTGCAATCCGACAAGGGCGCCACCGAGGCGAGCAGGCCGGCCGACCACATCGCGGTCACGGATCAGGGCGTTTTCGGCGATGCGGAGGGCCACTCGACCCGCTCGCTCGCCATCGATCCGAAGGACGGCTCCATGTATGTCGGCGTCGGCTCGATGGGGAACATCGCGGAGGAGCCGGAAGTGAAGGCCTCGATCCAGGTCTTCGACGCCGGCGGCAAGAACCAGCGCACCTTCGCCTCCGGCACGCGCAACCCGATCGGCATGCATTTCCACCCCGACACCGGCAAGCTCTGGGCCGTGGTGCAGGAGCGCGACGGGCTCGGCGCCGAACTCGTGCCGGACTACCTGACCGAAATCTCGGACGGCGATTTTTATGGCTGGCCCTACGCCTATATCGGCGGCAAGCCGATGCCCGGCTTCGCCGAGCGCGCTGCGGACAAGGTCGAGCAGACGAAGATGCCGTCGCTGCTTTTCCAGTCGCATTCCTCGGCGATGGACTTCGCTTTCGTGCCGAAGAGCTGGCCGGAAGGCTGGCAGGGCGATGCGATCGTGGCGCTGAAGGGCTCGTGGAACCGCGAGCCGCCGACCGGCTACAAGCTGGTGCGGGTGAAGTTCGAAAATGGCGAGCCCGCCGGCTGGTACGAGAATTTCCTCACCGGCTTCTGGGTCGAGGGCGACAAGCGCGCCAGCGTCTGGGGACGCCCGGCGAGTGTTGCCTTCCTTCCCGACGGCGGCCTGCTGGTGGCCGACGATACCGGCGGCACGATCTGGAAAGTCAGCCCTGCCGACACCGCACAGACCGGCTCCACCAAGACCGACGAGACTGGAGCCGACGACAAGACCAAGAGCAAGTGATGGCCGGGGCTGCCCGGCGGGCAGGATTGCCCGCCGGGACCTTCATGCCGCCCTTGCCGCCGCACCTTGCGTCAAAGCCGCCTCTCCTGTAGATCAACGCGCATGATCTCGCGCGCGAACATCTTCGCATCTCGTCCGGCTGCTTCCGCAGCCGCACGCGCGCTTTCGCTGCTCCTTCTCGGCCTTATCGGCGATCGCCGGGTCAGCTGAGGAGCGCCCGGCGGTCGAATTGCCGCCCCGGCGCCAGCTCCTTGCCATCAACCTTGATCGTGAGACATGAAAGGCGCGACCGTGCGCGAGGCCTTGGCCCGCAGGTCCCCGCCGGAGAGACGACGATGAACCGACGAGAGCAGATCAACGAAAATTCCGGCCGCAAGGGCATGCCGCATGCCGGCCGCAAATACCAACCTTACCCGCTCACCGGGCTTGCCGACCGCACCTGGCCGGCAAAACGCATCGAGAAGGCGCCGATCTGGTGCTCGGTCGATCTGCGCGACGGCAACCAGGCGCTGATCGACCCGATGGGGCAGGAGCGCAAGGCGCGCATGTTTGGGCTGCTGCTCGACATGGGCTTCAAGGAGATCGAGATCGGGTTTCCCTCCGCCTCGCAGACCGATTTCGACTTTGCCCGCTGGGCGATCGAGCAGGGCAACGTGCCCTCCGACGTGTCGTTGCAGGTGCTGGTGCAGTGCCGGCCCGAGCTCATCACGCGCACCTTCGAGGCGCTCGAGGGCGCGCACCGCCCGATCGTGCATTTCTACAATTCGACCAGCGAATTGCAGCGCCGGGTGGTGTTCGAGAAGGATGTCGGCGGCATCAAGCAGATCGCGACCGACGCGGCCAAGATGATCACCGACATGGCGGCGAAGGCCGGCGGCGGCTTCCGCTTCGAATATTCGCCCGAGAGCTTTACCGGCACCGAGCTCGAAGTGGCGCTCGAGATCTGCAACGCCGTCACCGAGATCGTGCGGCCGACGGCGGACAACAAGCTCATCCTCAACCTGCCGGCGACCGTCGAGATGGCGACGCCCAACATCTATGCCGACCAGATCGAGTGGATGTCGCGCAACCTCGACAGCCGCGAGCACGTCATCCTGTCGCTGCATCCGCACAACGACCGCGGCACCGGCATTGCCGCGACCGAGCTCGGCCTCATGGCTGGCGCCGATCGCGTCGAGGGCACCCTGTTCGGCAATGGCGAGCGCACCGGCAATGTCGATATCGTGACGCTCGCCCTCAACATGTACACGCAAGGGACCGATCCCGAGCTCGACTGCTCCGACATCACCCGGATGAAGGACGTCTACGAATATTCGAACCAGCTCAAGATCCCCGAGCGGCATCCCTATGTCGGCGAGCTCGTCTACACCGCGTTCTCCGGCTCGCACCAGGACGCCATCAACAAGGGCATGAAGGCGCTGCGGAAGTCGAACAAGGCGTTTTGGGAAGTCCCCTACCTGCCGATCGACCCGCAGGATGTCGGCCGTTCCTACGAGGCGATCATCCGCATCAACTCGCAGTCGGGCAAGGGCGGCATCGCTTACGTCATGCAGGCCGATTACGGCCTCAATCTGCCGCGCAACCTGCAGATCGAGTTCAGCCACGACATCCAGGCGATCACCGACGCCGAAGGCAAGGAAGTCCCGTCGAAGCGCATCTATGAGCGTTTCCTCGACCGCTATGTCGATCAGCCGGGCGGGCGGCTGAAATTCGTCGACCACCACACCTATCCCGATCCGCTCGCCAAGGGCCGGCGCATCGTCGAGGCGACGATCCTCGACCGGGGCAAGCAGGTAGTGATCTCGGGCTCGGGCACCGGCCCGGTGGACGGTTTTGTCGATGCGCTCTCGCGCCATCTCGGCATAGCGCTGTCGGTGCTCGACTATTCCGAGCATTCCATGCAGCGCGGCTCGAACGCCGCTGCGATCTGCTACATGGAGGTCGAGCATCCGGGCGGGAAGCTGTTCGGCGTCGGCATCGACACCAACATCGTGGCTGCTTCGCTCGAGGCTGTGGTTTCGGCGGCGAACCGCATCGTCGGCTGAACGATGTCGTCAACGCCGAGGCCTGGCACTGCTTGGGCCTCGGCGGAACAACCGGCTTCAGCTGCCGCGCGCCGCGGAAAAGCCCGGCTCTCGCGTTTCGCCGTCCTAAAGCGTGTCGCGTGAAAAAGGATTCACGCGACACGCTTCAGGCTGTTGATTTTGCGCATGTCTTTATCCCGAAACCGCGGACACTTTCGTGAGACATGCTGCAGAATATTTTTCACGATTCATAGAATCGCGAAAAATGCTCCCAGTCTGGTTTTACGCAAAAGCGGCGGGCTCCCCGCCGGTATCCGGACGGTAACCGGTTTCCACGTTTCCTGGATTTGCACGAGCGCTGCTCGCACCGGGGCGCGATGGCGACCATCATCCGATCGTCGCAACCTGACCAGATTGTACATTTGTTAATCCTAAGGCATCATGCCGGTCGCTTAAGTGCCGAAAACGAGGCTTCGACGCTTGCACAAGGATGCGCCCGCCGCCCCCGCGGTGCGAGACATGTTGGAGCGCGTTCTGCGCTCGGACACCTTTTCCCGTTCCGAACGATCGCGCGATCTGCTCCGCTACCTGGTCGAGCGCGAGCAGGCCGGCGAGAAGGAGCGGCTCAAGGGCTTCACCGTCGCGATGGACGTGTTCGGCAAGGACAAGGAGTTCGACCCGTCCACCGACGCGGTCGTGCGGGTCCAGGCCGGGCGGCTGCGTGAGCTGCTCACACAATACTACCAGGCCGAGGGTACTGCCGACCCGCTGAAGATCTACATTCCGCGCGGCGGCTACGTGCCGTCCTACCGGACGGAATGCCCGAATGCGGTGGAGGAACAGGCGGAAGAGGCATCCGCCCCGCCGGTGCAGCAACCGGCGCGAACCTCGCCGTTCCGTCTGCCTCCTGCCGCCGACCGGCTGGGGCGCCACATCCAGATGATGTGGGCGACGCTGATGGTCGTCATCGTGCTGCTCGGCCTGGTCGTGATCCGCGTCGGCCTGCCGGGCCTGCAGCCGCAGAGCGCGGCGCAGGTCAATGTCGATGGGCCGGTGACGGCCAGCATCGCGCCGTCGGCGGCGGCGGAGCTTCTGCCCGCCGTCTATGTCCGCGCCGACATTGCCGACGCCCCGGCGGCGCCGATCGCCAACTCGCTTCGCAGCGGGCTTGCCGGTTTCGACACGGTCGATCTCATGCTGGGCGACGAGCAGGCCGGCGCCAGGGCCGGCCAGCTGCGTTTCATCTTCGACGTCGAGACGGCGGCGGACGGCAAATCGGTGTCGGTCGGGCTGTCGAACCTCGAAAGCGGCAAGGTGCTGATGGCGCGCGCCATCCCCACCGAAATTTCTTCCGCCGCCACCGTCGACGAGGTTGCCGACATCCTCTCGAGCTCCGTCAATGCCTCGGGCGTGCTCTATGGCTATATCGCGCAGAACGGATTGCAGTCGGGGCTGGTCAGCTGCCTGCTGCTCAACGATGCCTACTATCTCGACCAGACCGAGGAGAAGCATCTCGCCGCCTATCAATGCCTCGAGGCGCTGGAAGACGAGAATGTCCGATCGCCGCTCGTCTATTCCGAGCTTGCCGCGCTCCACATGGAGACGGTGAGCGACGGCTACGGCTATCCGAAGAACGCGAAGGAGGACGAAGCTTTCACGTATGCGCGCCGCGCCGTGAAGATGGGGCCGACCAGCCCTTATGCGCATCGGGCGCTCGGTTTCCTGTTCGGGCAGACGGGGGATCGCGACGAGTCGATTCGGTGGATGCGCAAGGCATACGAGTTGAACAGCTACGATCTTTCCATGGTCGCGGCCTATGGCTATGCGCTGATCTTCTCCGGCAGCTACGCCGAGGGCGAGCCGATCCTGGCGCGGGCGGTCGAGGCCTCCAGCGCGCATGCGAGCTGGTGGGACTATGGGCTCTTCCTGGCGCGCTACATGCTCGACGACGGAGAGGGCGCCGCCCAGGCCGCGCAAGCGCTCAAGGGCACGAAGCGGCAGCACTACCTCGCCGCCCTCGTCGTGGTCGCCGACGCCGCCGGCGACAAGGCGCGCGCGGCCGCGCTGCTCACCGAGCTCAGCGAAAGCTATCCGCGTTTCGTCGCCGATCCGGCGGCCTCGCTGACCCGCGCCAACCACCCGGCCGATTTCATCGGCAAGCTCATCGCGGCGCTGCGCGCAGCGGGCATGGGCAGCGCCGGCTGAATCCGCTCTTGACCACGCTCAACGCCATTGCCGCCGGCGACGGGCCGGAAACCATCGTGCTGATGCACGGCTTTGCCGGCTGCGCCGAAATGTGGCGGCCTGTCATGCAGCGGCTGCCTGCATCGATGCGCGTCATCGCCTACGACCTGCCGGGGCATGGCGGTTCCCTCGGCTTCCCGGGCGCCGGGCCGGCACGGGTGGCGACGCAGGCGATCCTCGAGGATCTCACCCGGCGCGGCATCGCCAGGGCCCACATCGTCGGCCACTCGATGGGCGGCGCGTTCGCCGCGCTGCTGGCGATTGGCTCGCCGGATCGGGTCTCGTCATTGACGCTGCTCGCCCCCGGCGGTTTCGGCGCGGAGATCAACGGCCGGCTGCTCGCCCGCTATGCCGTTGCGCGCGACCCGGAAGAGATCAGCCGATGTCTCGAAGGCATGCTCGGCTGGGCAAGCCCGATTCCAGCCGAAACCGTTGAAATCCTTGCCAGAATGCGTGCGGTGCCTGGCCAGGTGGAGTTCCTCGCCGCGCTGGCCGGCAAGATCGGGCGCGACGGCAGGCAGGGGGCTATTCCACGCGAGCAGCTTGCTGGCCTGACAATGCCTGTCTCGGTCCTCTGGGGAACGCTCGACGGCGTGCTGCCCTATCACCAGAGCCGGGATTTGCCGCCGGCCTTCGTGCTGCATACGGCGGCAGGAATCGGCCATATGCTGGGCGAAGAAACGCCGGATCTCGTCGCCGGCATCATTCTGGGCCGGCTGGCCTGACCGCCGCAACGGCACGCCGAAAACTGCGCAAAAACTGCGCGAGCAGGCCTGTTTCGGGCGGGGGAGATGCATTCGTTCTCGATTTGTGTTAACTTTTCATTAGCCATAAAAGTAGTGGGGTTGGGTAAGATGAGTGACGCAAGCGAGAATGCCAGTCTCGGCGACAACGTCCGTCGCCTCTCCGATGCCATCCGCGAAGCCCGCAACGCAGCCGCCGAACGCGAGGATGTCGTCGTCGAAATGCGCGAGGCGCAGCGCATGCGTCTCGAAATGCTTGCCGCCGAGCTGAAGCCTCTCTTCGACGACGTTCCCGCCGATGTCGACAGCTTCGACTTTGCGCTCTCGTCCGGATTGCAGCCGCGGCTCTGGATCGATGCGGTCAGCCACATCACCATGGGGCGCGACCGTCGCACCTACCGCTTCTTGAAGGACACGCGGCTCGGCCGCGTGGTGCTGGCAGAATCGACCGACATGAAGCCCGTCGCCGACCAGGTCGGGCGCTACGTCGCCGACCGCATGATCGAGCGCCAGCGCGCGATGGAAGGCGAGGTCACGGCCGCCGGCAAGAATGGTGTGGAAGCGTCGGTGTCGGCCGCTGCGTCCACTGCGAACGACAAGGACGGCTTCCGCAGCTTCATGATCGGGTTGCTGCTGGTGCTGGCCGGCGCCGCGGCCGGGCTGATCGCCGTCGGCGCGATTTATTGGGACCGGCTTTCCGCTCTCGGCATCAATCTGTAGTCCCGGCCAGCGCCGGGCGGCGTAAGCTCGATCGAAGCAATGTCCTGCGGCGGCAGTGCCGCACCCGTCAGGCCGCGCCGCGTCAGCCGGATCGTCCAGCGCTCGACCTTGCCGTCGATCTCGATGAGGTTGTACTGCGCCGCCGGCTTCGAGCCACCGGCTGCCTGGCCCGCCGCGGCGACGCCGACCACCGGGACGTTGCAACCTTCCGGACCTTCAATCCAATGCAGGCTCGGCAGGTGCGAGTGGCCATGCAGCACCAGCTCCGCGCCGTGCCAGCGCACAAGGTTCTGGAAACGCCCGATGCCGAACAGGCGCTTGTGCTGCGCCACGGCGTTGCGCACTGGCGGATGATGGATCATCACGATCCGGAACAGCCCGCGCCTGGCGGTTTCCTGCAAAAGCTTGGCGAGTCGCTCGCCCTGGCCCTCGCGAAAATATCCATTGGCCATGAAAGGAGCGGTGGCGCGCGCGGATGTGCAGCCGATCAGCGCCACCTTGCCGCGCACTCTCAGATAGGGAAAGGTCGTGCGGCCGACCGGCACGTTCTGCCCGTCGCCCGACATCCACGGCCCCCATAGTCGGCAGACGCGGCCGAAGGCGCCGGGCACGTAGGCGTCGTGGTTGCCCGGCACCACGGACACGCTCGCGGCCGGCCCCAGCGTCTCCAGCCAAAGCTTGGCGGCCTCGATCTCGGCATCCAGCGCCAGGTTGACGAGATCGCCGGTGACGGCAATGTGATCCGGCGCTGCGGCCTTCATGTCGGCAACGATCGCGGCGAGCACATGGTCCTGCAGGAGGTGCCGGCGGTTACGGTGCCAGTTGACGTAGCCAATGGCCCGCTTCGAAACCAGTTGATAGAGTTCCACGTCCGGAAGCGGACCGATGTGGATGTCGGAAAGATGCGCCAGCCTGAACATCAACCTTCAATAGAAGATCGAATTGCCGTTTTGAACAGTCTGACGAGCGGCCCGTTGGGATTCAGTCAGATCAAATCGCCATTTGCAGGCCGGCATCACCGAATCCCGACAGGCCCTAGATGATCCGTTCCGACGACGACGCTCCCCCTCGGCAGAAGGGCTGGCCGCGCATGCGCGGCCGCCTGTTCCATTTCTATTTTCGGCTGAAGCGGCCGATGACGCTCGGTGTGCGCGGCCTCGTCCACAACAGGGTGGACGATACGGTGTTCCTGATCCGCCACACCTACGTGCCCGGATGGCAATTGCCGGGCGGCGGGGTCGAACCGGGCGAGACGATGGAGGAATCGCTGGCGCGCGAACTGATGGAAGAGGGCAATATCGAGCTGCGCGCGCAGCCCGAGCTGCGCTCCATGCATTTCAACCGCCTGGCAAGCCGCCGCGACCATGTCGGGCTCTATCTGATCACGCATTTCAAGCAGACCGCGCCGCGGACGGCCGACCGGGAGATTGCCGAAGCTGCCTTCTTTCCGCGTGGGAAGCTGCCTGCCGGCACGACGCCGGCGACACTGCGACGGTTGGCGGAGGTGTTTGACGGGGTGACGCCGGCGGCGGATTGGTAAAGCAGCAGGCAGTAGCGCCTGTCTTTCCACCTGCCGACTGCCTAAGCCCTACTGCCCAAATCTCCCCCGGTCATGCGGCGCAGCATAGTCGATCGCCGGCCCAACCGGCACGATGCGGGTCGGGTTGATGTTGGCGTGGCTGGCGTAATAGTGCCGCTTGATGTGGTCGAGGTCGACCGTCTCAGCCACGCCGGGCACCTGATAGAGATCGCGCAGATAGTTCGACAGGTTCGGGTAGTCGGCAATGCGGCGGATGTTGCACTTGAAGTGCCCGACATAGACCGGATCGAAGCGCACCAGTGTGGTGAAGAGCCGCCAGTCGGCCTCGGTCGAGTGGCTGCCGACGAGGTAGCGCGATTTCGAAAGCCGCTGCTCCAGCTCGTCGAGCACCGAGAACAGCTCGGTGACCGCCTCACGATAGGCGTCCTGCGTGGTCGCAAAGCCGGCGCGATAGACGCCATTGTTGACGGAGTCATAAACCTTGGCATTGAGCGCATCGATCTGCGGCCGCAACAGCTCCGGATAGAGGTCGAGCGAGGCGTCGCCGAATTCGTCGAACGCCGAATTGAGCATGCGGATGATCTCGGCGGATTCGTTGTTGACGATCGTCTGCTGCTGCTTGTCCCAGAGAACGGGGACCGTCACGCGGCCGGAATAGGTCGAGTCGGCGCGGGTGTAGATCTCATGCAGGAATTGCGAACCGTAGAGCGTGTCGCCGGTGGCGCCATCCTCCCGCAGGAAGGTCCAGCCGTTCTCGCCCATGAAATGATGCACGATCGAGACCGAGATCACATCCTCGAGCTTTTTCAGCTTGCGCAAGATCAGCGTGCGGTGTGCCCAGGGACAGGCGAGCGAAACGTAAAGATGGTAGCGCCCCGGCTCGGCCTTGAAGCCGGCCTTGCCGCTCGCACCGGCCGAGCCGTCGGCCGTCACCCAGTTGCGGAACTGGGACTCCTTGCGCTCGAAGCGCCCGCCGGTCGCAGCGGTATCGTACCATTGGTCCTTCCAGACGCCGTCGACAAGCAGGCCCATTTCGCAATTTTCCTTCGCGTGTCGCCTGGATTTAGGGCGAGCGGACGGCTGTGCGAAGACCCCGTGCCTGAACAGTCCGTCACCGGCGGTGGTCGGGGCTTTGGGGGCGCCTCGCGTCGAGCGAAAGGCTCAATCCTCGAGCGGGATTTCGCGAATCCCGTCGTCGTCTGCGTCGATGAACAGGCGCCCGTCCGGCTTCAGCGCTGCGGCGAGCCGCTTGCGTGCGATGCGCCCGGCCTCGGGATGACGGCCGTCCAGCGCGCCGATGCGGATTGCGACAGCGAGATCGAAGGGTGCTTCGCCCGGCGAAAGCGTGAAATCTTCGGCGGCGACCTGACGCAAGCTCATCCGGCCGGCGGCGATCTCCGCATGGCATGCGGCCTGAGCCTGCGCGATTGCCCTGGCGGATCGATCGATGGCCAGGACGTGCCCTTCTCCGATCCGTGCCGCGATCTCGCGGGCGAGTGCCCCCGGCCCACAGCCGATCTCGAGCACACGCATGCCGGGGCGAAGCGGCAACGCTGTGGCAATGGCGAGCAGGCGCGGCGAGAGAGGGCTGGCCATGGCAATTCCCGAATTCCGGTCGACGGGGTCAGTCTCACCGAGCCGGTGACGCATCGCAAGCGCTTGTAGACGCCACCAAATTTTGATGATAGCGAGCGCCCGTCATGAGAACGATCCGGATCACCCGACGACGAACGGCCGTCCGCGTCTGAAAAGGCGCAGATTGGACCGCCGCGCCTTTGCGGCACCCCGTTCCTCCTCGATCCGGACGACAAGACATGACCGCCGCCGACATCGCCTACCTGCCGGAAGACCCGGCGCACGACCCTGACATCGAAGCGATCAATGAGGCGGCCTTCGGCCCCGGGCGCTTCGCACGCGCGGCTTACAAGATCCGCGAAGGTGGACCGCATGAGCGCGCCCTGTCGTTCGTAGCGTTCGACGGGAACGAGCTTGTCGCCTCGGTACGCATGACGCGGATCGCGGCGGGGGAGGGCAGGGGGCTGATGCTGGGGCCGCTCGTGGTCAGGCCCTCACACAAGGATCGCGGGATCGGCAAGAGGCTGGTGAAGATCGCCTGCGAGGCCGCCGCGAAAGCCGATCATCCGGCGGTGATCCTGGTCGGCGACGAACCCTATTATGGCCCGCTCGGCTTCAAGCGCATCCCGTACGGCCAGGTTTCGATGCCGCGGCCGGTCGATCCGAAGCGCGTGCTGGTGCACGAGATCAAGCCTGGGGCAGGCGCGAAGCTCGTCGGGTTGATGGATCACGAGGACCGGAAGCGGTAGCTTCTTCCTTCTCCCCGTTCACGGGAGAAGGTGGCCCGAACTGTCGGATGAGGGGCGGCGCTGAGCTCTCAGAATTCGGCGCGGACCAACCTCAAAACCTGGCGCCGCCCCTCATCTGCCTGCCGGCATCTTCTCCCCGTGAAACGGGGAGAAGAGAGCTGTCATCTTCCCTCCCGATACCACATCGAGCCGAGCGCGAAGATCAGCAGCGCCAGGCCGAAGAAGCCGGCGAAGAGGGGCACGCGGCTGACGGCCTTCAGGATGGAATCGTCGGTGGTGCGCAGCCCGATCCAGTCGCGGCCGGCGGCGGTCGCATTACCGCGCACCGGCACGATGCCGGGAAGGCTGACGCCCTCGCCATTGCCGATGCGACGCACGCTACCGCCGGTCGCGTCGGCGATCGGCGTGAGCCGCTCCGTGGTGGAGACGGTGTCGGCGAACTCAGGTGCGTTGACCGGGCCGACATGCGCCAATGCCGTCAACTCGCCATTCCCGATCTGGTAGAGCCCGATCTCGTTGGTCTCGAGCTCGGCCGTGAACAGGCCAGGCTCGCCGCGGACGAGCGGCACGGACATGGTCTTGCCGGATGGCGTGATCACCTGTGCTGCGCCGGCTTCGTCCGCCATGGTCTGGCGGCGGATGGTGAGCGTCATGCCCTGGCCGTCGGCGGTCAGCCGCTCTTCCTCGAGCTCCGGCTCCTTCATCAGCCAGTGGGCGATGCGGCGGTAGAGCGCCACATGCGGCCCGCCGCCCTCGAAACCACGCGCCCAGAGCCAGCCCTGGTCGGACAGGAACATGCCGACGCGGCCCTCGCCCTTGCGGTTGAGCAGAAGCAGCGGCCGGTCGTCGGCGCCTTTCATCACGACAAAACCTTGCGGGTCGTCGATGCCGATCAAGCGGAACCAGCGGCTCCAGTGCGGCGGCTCCGTGCCGGAGCCGTCGAGGCCGCGCGTCACCGGGTGACGCTCGCCGGTCTCGGTCAGGCGCGGGTAAAAGGCCTGCTCGACCACGTCGCCGGACGGCAGTCCCGGCAGTGCTGCAATCAGCGGCGTGTTGGCGATCGACTGCTCGCCGGCATATTCAGGCCCGGCGGCGATCAGCAGTGCGCCGCCCTTTTCCACATATTCGGCGATGTAGTCGTAATAGAGGATCGGCAGCACGTCGCGGTGCTGGTAGCGGTCGAAGATGATCAGGTCGAAATCGTTGATCTTCTCGACGAACAACTCGCGCGTCGGGAAAGCGATCAGCGACAGCTCGTTGATCGGCGTGCCGTCCTGCTTCTCGGGCGGACGCAGGATGGTGAAATGCACGAGATCGACGGATGCGTCCGACTTGAGCAGATTGCGCCAGGTGCGCTCGCCGGCATGCGGTTCGCCCGAGACGAGCAGGACACGCAGATTCTCGCGGATGCCGTCGACGATCGCGATGGCGCGGTTGTTGGTGTCGGTGATCTCACCGTCCTCGCGCGGGATCGACAGCTCGACGATGTTGCGGCCGGCATTCGGCACGGTGATGGTGAGCGGCATTTCCTGGCCGACGATCGCCTTGTCGATCGTCACCATCTCGCCGTTGACGCTGACGCGCACATCGACCGGACTGGTGTCCGTCTCGGTGCTGATGACGCGATAGGAAAGCTCCAGCGGCTTGCCGACGATGCCGAAACGCTGCGCCTTCTCGAAGCGGATGCGGCGGTCCTTCTCGCCGTCGTCGCCGGTGATCAGCGCGTGCAGCGGCGCACTGAAGCCGGAAACCGTCGGCGGTACGTCATGCACCTGCCCGTCGGTCACCATGACCGCGCCGGCCACACGCGACGGCGGCACGTCGCGGAAGGCGGAGTCGAGCGCCCCGAAAAGGCGCGTCTCGGTGCGGTCGTCGGCGGCCGAGGCGCGGCCGGTCTCGACCACGCGCACGTCGAATTGCGGGAAGCGCGCAAGCCGCTCGCGCAGCCCCGCAATGGCGAGATCGGTCTGCGGCGTGCGCGCCCCGATATCCTGGCTCTGGCTGCGGTCGACGACCAGCGCGACGACGCTCTTTTGCGCCTCGCGGTCCTCGTCGAGCAGCACCGGATTGACCAGCGCCAGCGCAAGCGCTGCCAGGGCCGCCATGCGGAAGAGGGCGCCGCGCTGTCGCAACAGCAGGCCGGCGACGGCGAGCAGCGCGATCGGCACCAGCACGATTGCCGTGATTGCCCAGGGCAGCAGGGGCTCGAAGGCGATCGACCAGTTCATCTCACTGCCCCAGCCGTTCGAGCAGGATCGGCACGTGCACCTGGTCGGATTTGTAGTTGCCGGTCAGCATGTACATCATGATGTTCACGCCGGAGCGCAGCGCATAGATGCGTTGCATCGGATCGGCGGGCACGGTCGGCAGCAGCGGGTCGCCATTCTCGTCGATCGCCCAGGCGCCGGCGAAATCATTCGCTGTGATCATGATCGGCGAGACGCCGTCGCCCGTGCGCACCGGGCGGTTCTCGTCGTTGGATGCGTCGAGCGAAGCCTCGACCCAAAGCGGGCTGCCGTAATAGCGGCCAGGGAATTCCGGCAGGATGTAGAAGGATTTGGTGAGCACATGGTCGGCCGGCACCGGCTCGAGCGGCGGCACGTTCAGATTGGCGAGGATGTCGCGCAGGCGCTGCGTCGCCTCGCTCGTGCCGCCGTCGAGCCCGCCTGAATACTGGTCGCGCGTGTCGAACAGAACCGTGCCGCCCTGCTGCATATAGGCGTCGATGCGGGCGATCGCCGCTTCCGTCGGCATCGGCGAAGCCGGATCGATCGGCCAATAGATGATCGGGTAGAAGGTGAGCTCGTCGACGGCGATGTCGACGCCGGCCGGCTCGCCCGGCTCGAGCGCGGTCTTCTCCAGCAGGAAACGCGACAGGCCGGCAAGCCCGGCGCGGCTGATCGAATCGATCTGCGCGTCACCGGTGAGCACGTAAGCGAGCCGCGTCTCGGTGATTGCCGCCACCGCCTCGGCGTCGCCCGGCTTGGAATCGTCGGCGCGGGCAATGTCGGGCGCGCCGAGCGCAAGACCGAAGGCGAGAAGCACGGCGCCGGCGGCCGCGGCAGCCTTGGCCGCACGCCGCGGCCGGCGCGAGAACAGGCCGCCCATCCAGAAGACGGCGAGCGTGTCGAGCACCATCAGCGCCAGCGCCGCTGCGATCAGCGGGCCTTTCAGGTCGCGCGATTCGTCGAAGGCATAACGCATCTCGGTCACCGGCGCGCCGATCCGAGGCCGCTGAAGCGGCTGCAACGTGGCGTCGGCAGTCAGAAGATTGTGCGCCAGCACACCCTCCTCGCCACCATAAAGCCCGGGCGGGTTCTCGATCGTCACCGGCGAGCGGCCGGCAGAGGCCAGCGGCTTTGCTTCCGGCGTCGGCGGCACCAGCGTGCCGTTGGCCGCGATCATGCGGTAGGGCGCCAGCGTCGGCGCCGCGCCTTCGGCCGACTGGTCGATGGCGCCCTGGTTGCGCGAGATCTGCACCAGCCGGCGCAGCATCTCCACGAAGCTGCCGGAGATCGGCAGGTTCGACCAGGTCGCCGCAGGCGTCACATGGAAGAGCACCACCGTACCCTTCTCGCGCCGGTCGCCGGTCACCAGCGGCGTGCCGTCGGCGAGAGCCGCCCAGGTGCGTTCGACGATATCGGGCGTCGGCTCGGCCAGCACTTGGCGCGACACGGTCACCTCGACCGGCGGCGAAAGGTCGGCGAACGGACCGGCCGCGGGGAACTCGGTCACCGGCTGCGGCGTGGTCCAGGAGAGCGCGCCGCCGAGCGAACGCTCGCCTTCGCGCAGCCGCACCGGCAGCAGCTCCTCGTCGTTGCCGGCAGCGGCAAGCCGCGAGCCGGCGAAACGCACCAGCGTGCCGCCGCCCTTGACCCAGGCGACGAGCTGCTCGCGCGCCGTGTCAGGTATGGTGCCGACATCGGCCATCACGATCATCGCCGGCTTCTGCTCGAGCAGCTGCGGGATCGCTTCGGCCAGATCCGCGCTCGGCGGCTCGACCAGGTCGGCGAAGGGTTCGAGCGCGCGGCGAATGTAGAAAAGTGGCGACAAGAGCGGCTGCGCCTGATCGGCCTCGGCCTGCGACAGCAGCCCGACGCGGCGGCGCTTGGCGTTCTCGTCGAGCACGCGCACGCCGGCAGCCTGCGCCTCGCCGTCGACCGCCACGGAAGCGAAGTCGTTGCGCAACTCGAAAGGCACCGCAATCGTCGCCCTGGTCGAGGTCTCGCCGGCGCCGAAAGACAGGATAGCATCGGCGATGCGGCGGCCTTTCTCGTCGAAGGCGCCGACGCTTGCCTGGCGCGGCGCGGGGTCGCCGGGGGCGCGCACCGCCGTGATGGCAAAGCCGTCGACCTCGTTGTCGCCCGTCGTCAAGGCCAGCATCGGCAACCGCTCGGGCGCGACCCAGATGACATTGGCGCGCTCGCCGCCAAGCAGCGTGGAGAAGGCCGCCTGGTCGCCTTCGGCGGCGAGCCCGTCAGCCAGCACCGCCACGCTCGCGCCCGGCGTTTCGCTCAACGCGGCGGCGACCCGTGCATAAGTGGCGCCGCGGTCGACCGGGACCGGGCGCGGCTCCGCGGCGCGCAGATGGTCGCGTGCGGTCTCGGCGTCGAATGGCCCGATCTCGGCATTCGCCTTCTCGGCGGTGAAGGCGAGCACGACCGGCACTTCCGCGACTTCCGCATCGGCGATCAGCCGTTCGGCGGTCGCGACGCGCAAATCCCAGTCGGCAGCGCTTGCCCAGCCATTGTCGATGACCAGCGCCAGAGCGGTGCCGCCCGAAGGCGCCTCCTCGCGCGGGTTGAAGACAGGATTGGCGAGCGCGAAGATCACGCACGCCGCCATGACGAGCCGCAGCAGCGTCAGCCACCATGGGCTCTTGTGCGGCGTCTCCTCCTTCTTCAACACGCGCGCCAGGATTTTCAGCGGCGGAAAAACTTCCGCCTGCGGGCGCGGCGGCGTGAGGCGGAGCAGCCACCAGATGACGGGCAGCGCAAGCAGGCCCCAAAGGACCAGCGGCGCGCCGAAGGAGAGGGGGAGCCAGCTCATCGGCGCCTGGTCTCCTCGGTCATCGCCATGTGCACGCGCACCAGCGCATCGGAAGCAAGCCGGTCGGTGTGGTTGACGGTGTAGCTCCAGCCGAGCCGCTTGCACCATTGGGCAAGCTCGGCACGACGCGCCGAGTAGAGGTTGCGGTAGTCGGCCGAAAACTGCTCGGCGCGGCCGGCGGTCAGCTTCTCGCCCGTCTCGGGATCGGTGAATTCGGTGCGCCCGGCATAGGGGAAGGTTTCTTCGGCTGGATCGGCGACCTCGATCAGATGCGCGCGCACGCCGCGGCGAGCGAGCACGTCGAGCCAGGCAACAGTCTCCTCGACCGGATCGAGGAAATCGCCGGCAAGAATGATGTCGGAGAAGCGGCGGATGACCGAAAGGTCAGGACGCATCGGCAGCGTGGGCGCGTGCACCAGGTGCGAGGCGAGCCGCTCGGCGCCGTTGCGGGCGGTGAAGGGATCGGTCAGACCCGGCCAGGCGATGCGTTCGCCACTGCGCGACAAAAGTTCGGCCAACGCCAGGATAAGCACCAGAGCGCGCGATTCCTTCGACACGCTCGCGCCGGCGGATTTGTAGAGCATCGACGGCGACGGGTCGGCCCAGAGCCAGACCGTGTGGGCTGCTTCCCACTCCCTGTCGCGGACATAGGTATGGTCGTCGCGGGCGGAGCGGCGCCAGTCGATGCGCGACATCGATTCGCCGTCGACATAGGGACGGAACTGCCAGAAATTCTCGCCGATGCCGCGCTTCCTGCGGCCATGCCAGCCGGCGATCACCGTGTTCACGAGACGGCGTGCGTCGACCAGCAGGTCGGGAACGAGCGAGGCCCGGACACGGCCTCTCGCCAGCGCGTCGCGCGGCGCGACGGGAGCGACGGCTTCGCCGATCCGCGCCATCAGCCCCCCCATCCGGAGCGTTCAACCATGCTCAGCCTTGCGCCTTCACCAGCGAGGCGATGACGTCGCGCACGGTCATGCCCTCGGCGCGCGCCGCGAAGGTGAGCGCCATGCGGTGCTGCAGCACCGGCTCGGCCAGCGCATGCACGTCGTCGATCGACGGCGCGAGGCGCCCGTCATAGAGCGCGCGGGCGCGGGCGCAGAGCGTCAGCGCCTGGCTGGCGCGCGGACCGGGGCCCCAGGAGACGTGCTTGTCGGTATCGGCATTGCCCTGGCCGGGACGCGCAGAACGGACAAGCTTCAGGATCGCCTCGACCACGCTCTCCGGCACCGGCATGCGGCGGATCAGCAGCTGGATTTCCTTCAGCCGCGCCGGCGTCAGTGCGTTCATGGCCTTTGCCTCGTCGACGCCGGTCGTCTCGAGCAGGATGCGGCGCTCCGCCTCGATCTCGGGGTAGAGAATGTCGATCTGCATCAGGAAACGATCGAGCTGCGCCTCGGGCAGCGGGTAGGTGCCTTCCTGCTCGAGCGGGTTCTGCGTGGCAAGCACGTGGAACGGCGCGGGCAGGTCATGGCGCTGGCCGGCCACGGTCACGTGGTATTCCTGCATCGACTGCAGCAGAGCCGACTGCGTGCGCGGGCTGGCGCGGTTGATCTCGTCGGCCATCAGCAGCTGAGCGAAGATCGGGCCGGAAATGAAGCGGAAGGAGCGGCGGCCGTTCTCGTCCTGCTCCATCACCTCGGAGCCGAGAATGTCGGAGGGCATCAAGTCGGGCGTGAACTGGATGCGGCGCGCTTCCATGCCGAGCACGATGCCCAGCGTCTCGACCAGTTTTGTCTTGGCGAGGCCGGGCACGCCGACCAAAAGGGCGTGGCCGCCGGCGAAGAGCGCGACGAGCGTCCGCTCGACCACGCTTTCCTGGCCGAAGATGACACGGCCGACGCCGTCACGAACCTTGGAGATGTCGGCGAGCGCCTTTTCGGCCTCGGCGATCATTTCCTTCTCGCCGATGGGCGCTTCCTTCACCATGATGCTCATTCAGGCCGGTCCCTTTCTCGCCGCAACCCGCCGCCACAGGTCCGACGATCCCCCGACTCGCACCTAGGCGGCGCCTATTGCGCCAAAACTTAAATCACTCGCCCTTGCTGACAAGCCGAACGACAGTGACTATTTCGTGACCATGGCCGAACATCAACAAGAAGCGACGCTGACCAGGGCCGGCGACCCGGCCGGCCTGTCCGCGCTCATTTCGCGCGCGACGCGCGCCGGCAAGGGACTGCCGCCGGTGGAGCGCTGGAACCCGCCCTTCTGCGGCGACCTCGACATGGAGATCAGGCCGGACGGCATCTGGTTCTATCTGGGGACGCCGATCGGTCGCATGCCGCTGGTGCAGCTTTTCTCCACGGTGCTGCGCAAGGACGCCGACGGCAAAACCTATCTCGTGACGCCGGTGGAGAAGGTCGGCATCCGCGTCGTCGATGCGCCCTTCCTGGCGGTCGAGATGAACCGCACGGGTGGCGGCGAGGAGCAGGTCATCACCTTCCGCACCAATGTCGGTGACGTTGTGGAAGCCGGCCCCGATAATCCGCTGCGTTTTGTCGACGAGGACGAGACCGGCGGCCTGAAACCCTATGTGCTGGTGCGCGGGCGGCTGGAAGCGCTGGTGGCGCGACCGGTGATGTACGAGCTGGTGGAGCACGGCGAGGAGATCGAGATCGGCGGACACAGGATGTTTTCCGTACGGTCGAAAGGACAGGTCTTCCCGATCATGGCGGCCGAGAAACTCAAGCGGCTGAGCGCCTGATGGATCAACTCGCCTCCGCTTCGCCGTTCACGGCCGACGATTTTCGCGCCCGCCTTGCGCTGGAGCGTGGCCCTTACGCCGACGCCGACTTCGGCGACCACCGCTGGAACCCGGGCGTGGAGCCCTTCGTCTCCCCCGACAAGCTGCGCGACGCGGCGGTGCTGGTACCCGTCGTCGACCGCAGCCAGGGAGCGACGATCCTGCTCACCAAACGCACCGAAAAGCTGCGCAACCATTCCGGCCAGATCGCCTTTCCCGGCGGACGCATCGACCCGACCGACGCTTCGGCCGAAGATGCGGCGCTGCGCGAGACGGAGGAGGAGATCGGCCTCGACCGCGGCTTCATCGACGTGATTGGACGGATGCCGGACTACATGACCGGCAGCGGTTATCGCGTGGCGCCCGTGCTCGGCATCGTGCGGCCGGACTTTTTGCTCACCATCAACGAGGACGAAGTGTCGGACGCCTTCGAGGTGCCGCTCGCCTTCCTCATGGATCCGCAGAACCATTTTCGCGACAGCGGCATCTGGCGCAACAAGGAGCGGTTCTTCTACCGCATGCCCTATCACAACTGGGAAATCTGGGGCGTGACCGCCGGCATCATCCGCACCATCTACGAAAGGCTCTATGCGTGAGCGGTGCCTCGATCGCCGACGCCAGATGGCTGAAGGACAAGCATCTGCAGCGCCTGCTCGCCGTGCTTGCCGAAGGCGGGGAGGAAGCCCGCATCGCCGGCGGGGCGGTGCGCAACACGCTGCTCCGCCAGGCCGCCGGCGACGTCGACGTGGCGACGACCAACCCACCGCAGGAGACTGCGCGCCGCGCCGAGGCGGCCGGCTTCAAGGCCGTGCCGACCGGCGCCGAGCACGGCACGATCACGGTGATTGCGGGCGGCAAACCCATCGAGGTGACGACGCTGCGCCACGACATCGAGACCGACGGCCGCCATGCCAGGGTGAAGTTCGGGCGCGACTGGCTGCGCGACGCCGAGCGACGCGACTTCACCATCAATGCGCTCTACGCCGAAGCGGACGGGACGGTCGTCGACCTTGTCGGCGGCCTGAAGGACATCGAGACGCGCACGCTGCGCTTCATCGGCGACCCGGACACCCGCATCCGCGAGGATTATTTGCGCATCCTGCGCTTCTTCCGCTTCTTCGCCTGGTACGGCTCGGGCCGGCCGGACGCAGACGGGCTGAAGGCCTGCGCGCGGCTCAAGGACGGGCTCGAGCAGCTTTCGGCGGAGCGCATCTGGGCTGAACTGAAAAAGCTGCTTTCCGCTACCGATCCGTCGCGCGCGATGCTGTGGATGCGCCAGGCAGGCGTGCTCACGAAAGTCCTGCCGGAAAGCGAGAAATGGGGCATCGATGCACTGAAGCCGCTGATCGACACAAGCCTGGCTCTCGGCTGGCAGGCCGATCCGCTGCTCAGGCTGCAGGCAATGGTGCCGCCCGATTCTGAACGGATGATCCAACTGGCGCGGCGACTGAAGTTCTCCGGCGATGAAACCCTCAGGCTGAGCTTTTGGGCCCTGACTCCGCCGATCGCGGTTGAGACCGACGAAGGCCAACTCGCGAAGCTTCTCTACCTCGGCAAACCGCCGGGCGTGGTGGATCGCCTGCGTCACGCGCTGGCCGCGGCTCGCGACCGTGATGCCCATCAGGCCGTTGCCTATGCGCGCCTGCTGAGCCTTGCCGAACATTGGAAGGCTCCTGTGTTCCCGATCAAGGGGGGTGATCTGGCGGAGCTTGGAATGCCTGCCGGGCCGAAGCTTGGGGCCCTGCTCAGGGCGCTGGAGAAGGCCTGGGTCGATTCGGATTTCACCCTTGGTCGCGACGCGCTGCTGAAGCGCGCCGCGACGGAATTGAACGGCTAGGGCAGATCCAGAAAAGTGGACACCGGCTTTCCGTCCGGATACCGGCGGGGGACCCCGCCGTTTTTGCGCCAAAAAAACGCCTTAGGCGGCGTTGCGGACCTTCTGAACGCGCGAGCGGATCGCGTCGACCATCGATTCACGGATGATGGTCTCGCCATGGGTTTCGCGCATGTGCTCGACGGCACGGCGCATCACTTCCGCCTCTTCCTCATGACGGGTATGCCAGTCGCAACCGGGCACGAGCGACCCGCAATGGAACTCCTTCATGGGATGTCTCCTTCCTGTCTGTGCTTACGAGCGAGGATTATAACCGAGAATGGGGCGAGAGGTTGCCTGGATCAGATCAGTTTCAGCGTCGCCGCATCCCGCTCGCCTGCGTAAAGTCGTTCCAGCGCCGTGCCAAAAAGCGCGTCGTTCGGATCGGCCTGCTCGAACAGCGTCAGGCAGGAACGGAACTTGGCGGCGTCGATCTCGCCGAAGATCTGCGTGGCTGTCTGCCCCGAGACCGTAAGCACCGCCTCGACACACTCCCTGAGCCGCGGCCCGAGCTTTGGATGGTTGAGATAAGATCGTGCCTCGTCGAGCGACAGGATGGCATAGAAGCGCGACATGTCGGAGGAACCCAGCCCCGCAATCTGCGGGACGATGAACCAGCTCCAGTGGGTGCGCTTCCTTCCCTGCTGCAGTTCTTCGAGCGCGTGCGAATAGACCGAGCGCCCCGACATCGCCAGCACGCGATCCTGAGCCTCGACAAAGCGTTCCAGCCCGGCCATGCGGTCCTCCACCTTCGAGCCTAGCCTGCTCGCTTGCGCCCACAAAGGGGAAAGGCGGAGCGTGCCCGCTTCCGCCTTCCCGCATACGCCGCGTGATCCTCTGCCGACGACCTGCAACTCACGCCACCAAATCTTCGGCTCGGGATCACGCGCCGGGCGCCATCAGCGGCTCATTTGACGATGGTGACGCTGTCGGCCACCTTCTTGGCGCCGCTCATCTCCCAGGAGATGTTCACCTTCTCGCCGGTCTTGATGCCGGGGTCCTTGAAGCCTTTCGGCAAGGCGTATTGCGAGCCGTCCGCGAGCGACAGGGTCATGGCCTTGGCGTCAAAAGCCTTGACCGTGCCGGTCGTGTGCTGGCCCGCCGCGAAGGCGATGGCCGAGGTTGCGAGAATGGCAGCGGCGGCTGCCGGGATGAGAAGCGTGCGCATGTGCGTCACTCCTGCCTCTTCTTGCGGGCGCCGTCCCTTCTGAGAAGCGTCCGCGGTGCTGGGCCGTCCGGTTGCGTCGAGTCGCGGTCTTCAAAGAGGCCGCCGGCGTTTCCCGGCCCGCGACTGAGATATTCCTGCCCAAGCTGATTTGCATTAGACGAAAAAGAAAAACCGATGCATCGTCGCTGCCATAATCTGCTGCCAATTCAATGGTTTGTGGAGAGAATGCGGCGGCTGCTTTCGCGGCCATGAGCCGCACACGGATGTTTGTCAGGCGTCCGTGATCGTCCCCTTTTGTGGGAGGACGGAGGACGCACCGCTAACGCATGTCGTGTGAACAAAGGTTCACGCGACATGCGTTAGCTTCTTGATTTTGCGCATGTCTTTATCCCGAAACCGCTGCACACTTTCGGGAGACATGCGTCAACGCTCAAAGTCTTTCGCCGTCTCGGCGATCTCGGCTTTCAGCCAGTCGCGAAAGCGCGTGACCTTCTTCGGCTCGCGCCGGTTGGCCGAGGTGACCATGTAGTAGGCATAGCCGGACACGACACGCTCGGGGAAAGGCGCGATCAGCAGGCCGGAGCGCAGCGCGTCATGCGCCAGCGTCTGCCAGGCGAGCATCACGCCCTGGCCGGCGATCGCGGCGTCGAGGCAGAGGGAGGCATCTGTGAAGGTGTCGCCGATCTTCAGGATCGCTTCCGACAGGCCGAAATGCTTCAGCCAGATTTCCCAGTCGAGGGTCGAGTAGGCGTCGCGGATGACCGGCACCTTTGCAAGGTCGCCCGGTGTCGACAACCGGGCGGCGAGGTCCGGCGCGCAGACCGGGAAGACCTCCTGCGCCAGCAGATACTCCGCCTTCACCTTCGGCCAGTTGCCGAGGCCGACACGGATGGCGAGGTCGATATCCGAGCGGTCGGGATCGATCAGCTCGATCGTCGCCTCCATGCGCACCCGAATATCGGGATGCCGGCGGCGAAACCGGCCGAGCCGCGGCACCAGCCATTTTGACGCCAGCACTGGCGCCACCGAGATGGTGAGGGTGGAGTCGGCCTCGTCATTGGCCAGCGCAACGGCGGTGTCGAGCTCGCGAAACCCGGCTGTCAGTCGGGCGAGCAGCGCCTTGCCCGACACAGTCGCCTCCAGCCCGCGCGGAGTACGCTCGAACACGGTGGTGCCGAGCTGCTTCTCGGCCTTGATGATCTGCTGGCTGACGGCGCCCGCCGACACGCCCAATTCGGCCGCCGCCCGCTGCAGCGAGCCGAGCCGGCCGGCAACTTCCAGCGCCCGCAAGCCGTTCAGGTGAACGCGATTCAGGTTATCCATATAGTTTTCCTATATGGTCTCTGCGCAAAACTCCATTGAAATTGCCGGTCAAAAGGCGAAAATCTGACCTATCGAATTCAAGGAGCGCGACGATGATCCAGATAATCTTGACCGCGATCCGGGCCTTGGGCGGTCGGTCCTCCTCCTCCAGCCGTGGCGACGATCAATGGCTACGCGATCCGCTGGCCCACCCCGTCCTCGACGCGATGAGCCTCAATGAGCTCGCCGACCTGCCAGTGCAGGCGCTGCGCTCCTGCTGCCGCGAATAACCATAGCGTTTTCACGATTCATAGAATCCCGGCCGGCATCCGGACGGAAAACCGGCGGCCACTTTTCCTGGATTTGCTCCAAGGTCTTCTTACGGCCACCTAGCCTCGGGCGGCATGGATGAGAGGATCGCCGGCACATAGCCGCCCGTCTTCAGGCCGAACATGGTGCCGCGGTCGTAAAGCAGGTTGAACTCGACATAGCGGCCGCGGCGGATGAGCTGCTCCTCGCGCTCGGCGTCGGTCCAGTTCTGGTTGAAGTTCTTGCGCACCAGATGCGGGTAGACCACCTGGAACGAACGGCCGACATCCTCGACGAAACGGAAATCGGCATCCCAGCCGCCGCGCTCCTCGGGCGAATGCTGCCAGTCGAAGAAGATGCCGCCAATGCCGCGCGGCTCGTTGCGGTGCGGGAGAAAGAAGTACTCCTCGCACCAGGCCTTCAGCCGCTGATAGTCGGCGACCGCCGCATGCTTGCGGCAGACGAATTCCATGGTGCGATGAAAATCCTTGGCGTCGAGATCGGTCTGGACGCGGCGGCGGTCGAGCACCGGCGTCAGGTCGGCGCCGCCGCCGAACCACCAGCGCGACGTCGCCACCATGCGCGTGTTCATGTGCACGGCCGGCACATGCGGATTCCACGGATGTGCGATCAGCGAGATGCCGCTTGCCCAGAAGCGCGGATCCGCTTCCGCGCCGGGCATCTGCTTGCGGAATTCGGGCGAGAACTCGCCGTGGACCGTCGAGACGTGCACGCCGACCTTTTCGAAGACGCGGCCGGACATCATGGACATGACGCCACCGCCGGAGTCTTCCCCCCCTGGGCCCTTCTCGCGCTGCCAGGGTGTGCGCTCGAAACGGCCCGGCGCCCAGGATGATTGCGGGCCGGCCACCTCGTCCTCGAGCTTTTCGAGGGCGGCGCAGATCTTGTCGCGCAGTTCCTCGAACCAGGCTTTTGCCCTGGCCTTCTTGTCTTCGATGTCGGCCGGCAGACCGGCCGGTATTTCGGGGCGCTCCACGCGGGACTCCGGGTCGGACTCGTCTTTTGCGGGCGCGATCCCTAATCTCTATCATGAGTGCGTCAAGGAGTTCTTTGTTGGCCACCCCGACCAGGCCATCGCTCGACAGCCTGAGCAAAAGGTTGAAGCGCGCGCGCGAAGACGGCGCGCGGATGCCGCGCGACGGCTTCCTGCGCGAGACATTCATGCTGCCGCGCGAAGCGGCACGGCTCAAGGCACGCGAATGGTTCGACCGCTGGCCGAAGCAGGCCTATTGGACCGCGGTCGAAAGCTGGGCGGAGCGCCCCGACGACATGATCGAATTCACCATGCGGCGGTTGCCGGCGGCCGATTGACGCGCTGCCGGTCGGTGGGTTTCTTTGGCAGGGTGCGCGTCCCGCGTACCGCGGAGGCGAGAAGCCGCCGCTTCAGAAAAAACGCGTCGCGGAGGGGCGATGACAAAAGTCTACACCGGCGGCTGCCTTTGCGGGGCGGTCCGCTTCGAAGCCGACGCGCCGGCAGCCAAGCCTCACACCTGCTCGTGCAAGATGTGCCAGCGGCACACCGGGGCACTGACCGCGGCGTGGGTCGAGTTTCCGCGCGAAGCGGTGCGCTGGACCGGCACCGGCGGCATGCCCGCCACCTGGCGCTCGTCCGACTATTCCAGCCGCGCTTTTTGCCCGACCTGCGGCAGCTCGCTCGGCGCGATCGACGATGCGCCGGTCGTGGCGCTGCTCGTCGGCACGTTCGACAAGGCCGGTGCGAAGGAGCTGAAGCCGACGGCGCACTCCTTCAAGAGCGGTCGGCCGCGGTGGTGGCATGTCGAAGCCGTGCCTTGAGGGTCAGCCATTGCCGCCGGCGATGCGCTGAGCGCCCGGGCCTTTGGCCGCCAGCCGGTCGTCCTGGTTGAGCAGCTTGCAGCGGGTGAGCGACAGGCAGCCGCAGCCGATGCAGTCGTCCAGCCCGTCACGCAATGACTCGAGCTGGCGGATGCGGCGATCGAGGTCCGCGCGCCAGCCATTGGAAAGCGCTGCCCAGTCCCTGCGCGTCGGGGTGCGGCCTTCGGGCAGCGAAGCAAGCGCAGCGGCGATGCCGGCGAGCGGGATGCCGACCTCCTGCGCCACCCTGATGACGGCGACGCGGCGCAGCACGTCGCCGGCATACCGACGCTGATTGCCGCGCGTCCGGTTGCTGCGGATCAACCCTCTCGCCTCATAGAAATGCAGCGCCGAGACGGCGATACCGCTCCTTGCTGCGATCTCGCCGACGGAAAACTCGCGCGCCATCGGAAAACTCCTTGACCTCAAGTTAAGTTGAGGTTTTATGAGGAAGCCGTTCGCACCGCAAGACAAGGAACGGCAGCATGTCCCCGGTTCCATACCTGCCCTTGATCGCGCTCCTGGAGCGGCTGGCGCTCGACTGGATCGGCCCAGCCCTACCCGAGCTGCCGTACAGCCTCACCCGCCGCCATTGCTGCGGCGAGTGCTACGTTGAGGCTGCGAGCGCCCGTGCGCATCGGAATAAGCAGCCTGATGTCGGCCGCGTCGTGCACGTGGTCAGGCACGCCTGCCGACTCGCGGCCGAACATGATCACGTCCGTGGCTGAGAATTGAAAGCGCGTGTACGCCTCCGTGGCCCTGGTCGAGAACAGGACGAGCCGTCGCGATCCGGCCTTGCGCCAGAGCTGGAAGGCCGCGAAATCGTCATGCCGCGTCAAGGCCGCGAGTTCCAGATAGTCCATGCCGGCCCGCTTCAGATTGCGGTCGGAGAAATCGAAGCCGGCCGGGCCGATGATGTCGACGCCGACGCCGAGGCAGGCGCCGAGCCGCAGGATCGCGCCGGTGTTTCCGGCAATGTCGGGCTGGTAGAGCGCAAGGCGAAATTCATGGGCCATCATCGATTATTGTGTCCGCAAAGCCACAAAGTCATGTGGCGCAAGAGAATGTTACCGCTCGCCGGTAGCCAAGCGGCGAGAACATTGCTATGAGCCCGCCCACGATCAACCGGAAACAGAGGAGGCAAAGATGGAAATTGTTAGCGCCATGCGGCTTCGCCTCCTGGCTTGGCCCTTCGCCTGACGGCGGTCCCGGTTCTTCGATCTTCCTGAAGTCTTCGCAGTCCCGAGTACCGCCGGACCCTTCCACGGTTTCCGAGAGACTGCATCATGCCTGCCAAGAAGATTCGTTCCGCGCCCGCGGTGGCGCTTTTGTCCGATACTGCGCTGATTTCGGCGCTGCCGTTGCCGGCGCCCACCGAAGCGGAGGGCGACCTTTCGTCCGGATTGAGCCGGACACTGGCCCGCCGCCGCGACGTGCCGGAAGCAGCGCCATCGACCAAGGCTTCCGCCCTGGCGAAGGCCGCCAAGGCCGAAAAGACCGGCCCGGCAAAGTCGGTGCGCCATGCGGCCACCAGAAATATCGGCCCGCGCTCGGGCCACAAATGAATGCTATGAAAAGTAGACCATCATGTTCCGCTGGTTTGAATCACGCCTGAATCCCTTCCCGCCGCAAGAGCCGGTGGAGCCGCCGAAGACGCTCGTCGCCTTCTGCCTTCACTATACGCGCGGCGCGTGGCCCTTCATCATCGTGTCGGCCATCCTGACCGCGTGCGTGGCGCTCGCGGAAGTGTGGATGTTCAACTTCCTCGGCTCGATCGTCGACTGGCTGTCGCAACAGAACCGCGAGACTTTCCTGGCGACGGAAGGCTGGAAGCTCGCCGGCATGGCGCTCGTCGTGCTGGTGCTCTTGCCAGGCATGGTGTTCATCAACTCGATGGTCAACCAGCAGACGCTGATGGGCAATTATCCCATGCGCATCCGCTGGCAGGTGCACCGCTACCTGCTGAAGCAGTCGATGAGCTTCTACCAGGACGAGTTCGCCGGCCGCATCGCCACCAAGCTGATGCAGACGGCGCTCGCCGTGCGCGAGTGCGTGATCAAGCTGATCGACGTGCTCAACTACGTCATCGTCTATTTCGCCGGCATGCTGATCATCGTCGGCTCGTCGGACTGGCGGCTGGCAATGCCGCTCGCGGTCTGGCTGGTCCTCTATGTCGGCCTGCTGCGGTTCTTCATCCCACGGCTCGGCAAGGTGTCGGAAGAGCAGGCCGACGCGCGCTCGGTGATGACGGGCCGCGTGGTGGACAGCTACACCAACATCCAGACGGTGAAGCTTTTCTCGCATGCCCGCCGCGAGGCGTCGTATGCCAGGGAAGGCATGTCGCTGTTCATCGGCACGGTCTACCGGTCGATGCGGCTGGTGACGCTGCTCTATGGCGTCCTCTACACGCTCAACTCGGTGCTGCTCATCTCGATCACCGGCCTGTCGATCTGGCTGTGGCTCAACGAGGCGGTTTCGATCGGCGCGGTTGCCGTGTCGATCGGCCTGGTGCTGCGGCTCTGGGGCATGTCGCAGTGGATCATGTGGGAGGTGTCGGGCCTGTTCGAGAACATCGGCACGGTGCAGGACGGCATCACCTCGATCGCGCTGCCGCGCCTGGTCGAGGACCAGCCCAATGCGAAGGAGATCGTCGTCAGCAAGGGCGAGGTCGTGTTCGACAACATCCGCTTCCACTACGGCAAGCAGAAGGGCGTGATCGAAAACCTGACGCTGACGGTCAGGCCGGGCGAGAAGGTCGGCATCGTCGGGCGCTCGGGCGCGGGGAAGTCGACGCTGGTCAATTTGCTTCTGCGCTTCTACGACCTCGAGGGTGGGCGCATCCTGATCGACGGCCAGAACATCGCCGGGACGACGCAGGATTCGCTGCGCGCCAATATCGGCATGGTCACGCAGGACACCTCGCTGCTGCACCGCTCGGTGCGCGACAACATCGTCTACGGCCGGCCCGACGCGACCGAGGAGATGATGGTCGAGGCGGCGCGCCGCGCCGAAGCCGCGGACTTCGTCGAGGTGCTTGCCGACGCCAAGGGCCGCAAGGGTTTTGACGCGCATGTGGGTGAACGCGGCGTGAAGCTCTCCGGCGGCCAGCGGCAGCGCATCGCGATCGCGCGCGTCATGCTCAAGGATGCACCGATCCTGATCCTCGACGAGGCCACCTCGGCGCTCGACTCCGAGGTTGAGGCGGCGATCCAGGAGAACCTCTACCGGCTGATGGAAGGCAAGACGGTGATCGCGATCGCGCACCGGCTTTCCACCATCGCCGCGATGGACCGGCTGGTCGTCATGGATGCCGGCCGGGTCGTCGAAGAGGGCAGCCATGCCGAACTGGTGGCGCGAGGCGGGCTCTATGCCGAGCTCTGGCACCGCCAGTCCGGCGGCTTCATCGACGTCGACCTAGAGACGCAAAAACAGGCGGCGGCTGAATAAGGTTGGCCGGGATCAGAGATCCCGGCCAACCCCTTCCTGCTGCCAAACCTGTCCGCAATGTAATCTTCCGCCTGTTGCCAATCCGGGCCGCCGGGCCCAGTTATTGAGACAATGAACGAGACCACGAAGCCGCCTGCGGTCGCGGCCAACGACCAGGCCGCGGAAATCGACCGGGATCATTGGCTGTGGCGCCCCTTCGAGGGCTGGATCGATCCCCTGGCCGACACCGACCGCGAGGTCCTGCCGGAGACCGCGTGGGAGTTCATCCTCTATTTCGCGCGCCAGGCAAAGCTGCCGTTCCTGTTCCTGCTTGTCGTCGGCGGCATCGCCGGCGCCGTCGATGCCGCCATGTACTGGTCGGTCGGGTGGCTGATCGACCTCATGGATTCTTCCAGCCCGGCGCGGCTGCTCACCGATCACTGGCAGGAGCTCGTCGCGCTGGTCGTGCTGGTGCTGGTCGTCCGCACGGTGGTGATCATCGTCTCGGCCGTGGTCGAGCAGCAGGTTATCGTGCCCGGCTTCTTCTCGATGGTGCGCTGGCAGTCGTTCCGGCGCGTGATCGAGCAGCCCTACGGCTTCTACCAGAACGATTTCGCCGGTCGCATCGCCACCAAGATCATGCAGGGCGGCGAGGCGGTCGGCGACTTCATCGTCAGCGTGCTGCAGACCATGTGGTCGTTCCTCACCTTCGTCATCCTGGCGGTGACGATCCTGATGTCGCTCGATCCGCTGATGGGCATCGTGGTGACGGTCTGGTTCTTCGGCTACGTCGCGATCATGCGCTTCCTGCTGCCGGAGATGCGGCGCGCCGGCAGGGCGACGGCGGACCAGCGCTCCATCTTCAACGGGCGGCTGGTGGACGCCTTCACCAACATCATGGCGGTAAAGCTGTTCGACAGCGGCCGGCGCGAGCATGCCTACATCCGCGACGGGCTGGAGAACCTGATCACCGCCATCATCCGGCTGACGCGCGCGGTGACGACCGTGCGCTCGGCGGTCGCCGCGCTCAACGGCTTCATGATGGCCGGCGTCGGCGCGATCGCGGTGATGACCTGGACGAACGGCGAGATATCGACCGGCGCGATCGCCGCCGCCATGGGCCTGGTGTTCCGGCTCAACCAGATGTCCGGCTGGATGATGTTCAACATCAACGGCCTGATCCGCAACTATGCCACGGTGCAGGACGCCATCCGCACCATCTCTGTGAAGCCCGCGATCCGCGACGCCGAAGGCGCCACCGTGCTCAAGCGCGCCAAGGGCGACATCCGCTTCGAGAACGTCACCTTCCACTATGGCAAGGGCGGCGGCGTCATCGACAATCTCAATCTGCACATCAAGCCCGGCGAGCGGGTGGCGCTGATCGGGCCGTCGGGCGCCGGCAAGACCACGATCGTCAACCTTGCGCTGCGGCTGTTCGACGTCGAGGGCGGCCGCATCCTGATCGACGGCCACGATGTGCGCACGCTGACGCAAGCCTCGCTCAGGGCGCAGTTCGGCGTGGTCAGCCAGGATGCCATGCTGATGCATCGCTCGATCCGCGACAATATCGGCTACGGCAAGCCCGGCGCCAGCGAGGACGAGATCGTCGACGCGGCGATGCGCGCGGCCGCCGACGACTTCATCCGCGAGGCTTCCGACCCGCGCGGCCGCATCGGCTACGACGCGCATGTCGGTGAGCGCGGGGTCAAGCTTTCGGGCGGGCAGCGGCAGCGCGTGGCGATCGCGCGCATGATGCTCAAGGATGCGCCGATCCTCATCCTCGACGAGGCGACCTCGGCGCTCGATTCGGAAGTCGAGGCCGCGATCCAGGACAATCTCTACCGGATGATGGAAGGCAAGACCGTCATCGCCATCGCGCACCGGCTCTCGACCATCGCAGCACTCGATCGGCTGATCGTGCTCGACGACGGCAAGGTTGTCGAAGAGGGCACGCACGAGGAGCTGCTGGCACGCGGCGGACTTTATGCGCAACTGTGGAAGCGGCAGTCTGGCGGCTTCCTCGGCGACCGTATCGCGGCGGAGTAGGAGGTGGCGCTGCGTCCGCCCAGCCAGTATTCGGGCTCGGCCAAGGCCGCCGATCCGCTTGGCTTTCTCGACTACGAGATTGCGGCGGAAAAGGCCTCGGCACTCGGCCGCGCAGGCCACAAGGTCGAGCGTACGCTTGCCGTCCTGAAAACCTTCGAGGGTGAGCCGGACGGGCGCAAGGCCCTGCTGCGCGAGGCGGGCGAGGCAGTCTATGCTTACTTCATCCAGCGCGAGCTGTGCGGCATGCGGCGGCACCAGGACGTGATCCGAGAATATGCCATCCCGAACGAGGTGCTGGTCCGGCTTGGGGCCAAGTAGCTGGAGCGCTTTCGCTGAAGCGCGAAAGCACTCTATTCAAGCCAGATCGTGTTGAACGCTCGGGCCTCATGGATGTCGATTGTTTCCAGCGGGCCGGGGCCAAGATTCTCGAATTTGTGCGGCGTGTCCGCCGGACAGACGAGAATCTGGCCGGCGTCGGCCTCGATGCTCGCATCGCCGATCGTGAAACGCCCCCGCCCTTCACGCACGACGAAGATTTCAGCGTAGGGATGCTTGTGCAGGCGCGGGCCGCCGCCCTTGGCTTCGATTCGGTTGGCGATGACGCAGACATTGGAGCCGAACGCGCCGCCCTGCCATTCGCCGTGGAAGCGCGGCGGGTTATCGAGCCAGTCGGTTGGTTGGATGACTGTCATCATACTGCGGACCAGGGGTTGAGAAACCTTACGCCAGTTCTTTCGAAGTGACGCGTATTGCGCGTCACAACGGTGAGATTGTGGGCCAACGCTGTCGCGGCGATCCAGGCGTCGCGCTCTCGCTTCGGGTTCGGGACATGCAACGCAGCGCATGCAAGCGCGATTTCAGTCGTCGCAGGCAGGATACGATCCTCGAAGTTGGGGAGGACCTTTTCCACGATCCATTCGCTGAACACCTTGCCCGCGGTCTTGTCCCGGGAATCCAGAAGCAAGGCGCCGTATTGCAACTCCATGACGGTCATCACCGAAACGAAACAGAGTTCGTCATCATTGGCTTCGCTCCACTTGAGGACGTTCACGTCCGCCCGTTTGCGCAGCCTGAGTTCCGAGACGACATTGGTGTCGAGCAAAAACATCAGTCGAACTCGAAGCCCTTGAAGATCGTCTTGAACTCCGGAACCTCGAATTCGAAATCCGCCTCCGGCCGCTCGTCAGCCAAGGTGTCCAGGAGGCTTCTTCGGCCACTCTTGAGGCGCTGATATTCATCTATGGAAAGCAGGACGTGCGAGCTCCGTCCTCGCGTCGTAACGAACACCGGTCCGTCCCTGGCGGCGCGCTTTGCCTTCGCCGTATCCTGGTTGAATTCCTTGCTCGTCATGGCGGTCACTATCCTTGGCGGTGCATTCATCGCGGACCTCCCTGAAGGACATCAAGTAGCAACATTGCTACAATTAGGTGCCGCCGGTCAAATCCGCCGCCTTCCAACTATCCCCGCGACAATCTGCCATCGGCCATTCTGGCGTCTGGACAAGCCTTTGCTTCACGCATAAACCGGCACACGACACCGGGGAAAACCGCTGCCGGCGCATAGTCGCGCGCAGGGAGCGGAAAGGCGGCAGAATTGCCGCCGCAGGCATCCGAAGGCGGAAGGATCTAGGTCCAGTGAGCGCACACGACACGGTCGAACCCACCCGCCGGGATTTTCTCTATATCGCAACCGGCGCCGCCGGCGCGGTTGGCGCGGTCGCCCTAGCCTGGCCTTTCATCGACCAGATGCGGCCCGATGCCTCGACGCTGGCGCTCGCCACCATCGAGGTCGATGTCTCGTCGCTGCAGCCGGGCATGTCGCTGACCGCCAAGTGGCGCGGCAAGCCGGTCTTCATCCGCAACCGTACGCCGGAAGAGATCGAGGCCGCGAAGGCGGTGCCGCTCGAGGAGCTCAAGGACCCGGTGGCGCGCAATGCCAATCTGCCTGCCGCCGCGCCGGCGACGGATGCCGATCGCACCGCGGGCGAGGGCAAGGAGAACTGGATCGTCATGATCGGCTCCTGCACCCATCTCGGCTGCGTGCCTCTCGGCCAGCAGGGGGATTTCGGCGGCTGGTTCTGCCCGTGCCACGGCTCGCACTACGACACGGCCGGCCGCATCCGGAAAGGACCTGCGCCCGAGAACCTCGCCGTGCCGGTCTTTTCGTTCATTTCCGACACGGTCGTCCGGATCGGCTGAGGGGGAACGTCATGAGCGGCGGACACGCACACGGGACCTACACGCCGAAGACCGGGCTCGGGCGCTGGATCGATGCGCGCCTGCCATTGCCGCGGCTGGTCTATGATTCCTTCATCGCCTATCCGGTGCCGCGCAACCTCAATTACGCCTACACCTTCGGCGGCATCCTCGCGATCATGCTAGTGTCGCAGATCCTAACCGGCATCGTGCTCGCCATGCACTACGTCGCCGACACGACGCTCGCGTTCAACTCGGTCGAGAAGATCATGCGCGACGTCAATTCCGGCTGGCTGCTGCGCTACCTGCATTCGAACGGCGCGTCGATGTTCTTCATCGCCGTCTACATCCACATGGCGCGCGGGCTCTATTACGGCTCCTACAAGGCGCCGCGCGAGCTGCTGTGGATCCTCGGCTGCATCATCTACCTCTTGATGATGGCGACGGGCTTCATGGGCTATGTGCTGCCCTGGGGGCAGATGAGCTTCTGGGGCGCCACCGTCATCACCGGCTTCTTCACCGCCATCCCGCTGGTCGGCGAGTGGATCCAGCAGCTGCTGCTCGGCGGCTTCGCCGTCGACAATCCGACCCTCAACCGTTTCTTCGCGCTGCACTATCTGCTGCCGTTCATGATCGCCGGCGTGGTGGTGCTGCATATCTGGGCGCTGCACGTCGTCGGGCAGACCAACCCGACCGGCATCGAGGTGAAGTCCAAGGGCGACACCATACCGTTCTCGCCGCACGCGACCGTCAAGGACGGGTTCGCGATGGTGCTGTTCTTCATCTTCTTCGCCTGGTTCGTCTTCTACATCCCGAACTTCCTCGGCCACCCGGACAATTACATCGTGGCCGATCCGCTGAAGACGCCGGCGCATATCGTGCCCGAATGGTACTATCTGCCGTTCTACGCCATCCTGCGCGCCATCACCTTCAACATCGGCCCGATCGACTCCAAGCTCGGCGGCGTGCTCGCCATGTTCGGCTCGATCGTGATCCTGTTCTTCGTGCCCTGGCTCGACACGTCGAAGGTGCGCTCGGCGGTCTATCGGCCGTGGTACCGGCTGTTCTTCTGGCTGTTCGTGGCGAATGCCGTGTTCCTCGGCTGGCTCGGCTCCCGCCCGGCCGAAGGCACCTATGTGGTCATGGCGCAACTGGGCACGCTCTACTATTTCGGCTTCTTCCTCATCATCATGCCGCTGCTCGGCCTGATCGAGACGCCGAAGAAGCTGCCGATGTCGATCACGGAAGCCGTGCTCGAGAAGAACAAGGGAAGTGCTGCCGCACTTCCGGCCGGGGCGACCGCTTCGCCCGAGACCAAGGCCTGAGGGCGGGGCATGTCGATGAAGAAAATCCTCGGCGGACTGGCTGCCGTCGCGCTGATTGCCGCCGGCGGGTTCGCGTTTGCGGCGGAGGAAGGGCACAACGAGGCCGAGCCGACGCACTTCCCGATCCTCAAGCCGGCGCAGATGGACTGGTCGTTTGCCGGACCGTTCGGCACCTACGACAAGGGCCAGTTGCAGCGCGGCCTTATGATCTACAGGGAAGTGTGCTCCAGCTGCCATTCGATGTCGCTCGTCGCATTCCGCGACCTCGAGGAGCTCGGCTACACGGAAGCGCAGGTCAAGGCTTTCGCCGCCGAGTGGCCGATCCAGGTGCAGGACGGGCCGAACGCGGACGGCGAGATGTTCGACCGCCCGGCGATCCCGTCCGATCGTTTCCCGCTGGCTTTTGCGAACAACGAGCAGGCCGCTGCTGCGAACAGCGGTGCGGTGCCGCCGGATTTCTCGCTGATCGCCAAGGCGCGGGGTGTGGAGCGCGGCTTCCCGACCTTCATCTTCGACATCTTCACGCAATACGCCGAGGGCGGGCCGGACTATATCCATGCCTTGCTGACCGGCTACGACCACGCGCCGCCGGCCGGGATGGAGATCGCCGAAGGCACGCACTACAATCCGTTCTTCATCTCAGGCAAATCGCTGGCCATGGCCAAGCCGATCGAAGCGAACGATCCGCGCGTGAAGTACACGGACGGCACGGAGACCACGCTCGACCAGTACTCCAAGGACATCTCCGCCTTCCTGATGTGGGCAGCCGAGCCGCATCTGGAGGACCGCAAGAAGACCGGCTTCCGGGTGATGATCTTCCTCGTGCTCTTCGCCGGGCTGGTCTACATGACCAAGCGCAAGGTGTGGTCGGGCGCGGCGCACTGAGGGCAGCCGCGTTTTTCTTTCGGCGCGAGTCGCGGCCCGACACGAGGGATGACTGTCAGGACAGTATCCCGGCAAGTTGCTTCTCGCACTGCAGGCGATGGAGATTTCCAAGCTTGCCCAGCTGCCGGGCAATCAGGTCGTTTGGCATCGTCTGAAATCGCAGCCTCGCGACGCAAGGCGTCAAAAGGCCGGCCGATTCCAGATCCTGAATGGCGACGTCACTTGGCCAGGACGTTTCTTTCGCCACGACAGTGTGGCCGTTGGCCTCGTTGAACTGCCGGCCCGAGTAGACCAAAACCGGCCGACGTTTCCGCACCAGTATTTCGTCGAACGGGAACGGGACAACGACGACGTCGTAGCGGTCAAAGATCACGGAACGCCTCTTCGTCTTCGGGGCTGTTCCATTCGGAGAACAGGGCCGAACCCGCCGCCAGGTAGTCGTCGGCCAGCACTGCCTCACGCAATTCGATCGCTTCGCCTTTTCTCGTGCGGAACCATTCGTTCCAAACCGCCTTCATCTTCCCGTCAGGTTTGATCGCGGGGGGTACGCCGTCCGTCCTTGCCGGTCCGCATCCGTTTCCAGCGGCCGATCACACCGTCGGCTTCAAGATTGATGACTTCATCATCGTGCAACGCGGCCAGCCGCTCACGCAATTTGGGGTCATGCACGTGCTTGAACCAGATCGTATGATCTTCGATGCGAATGGAGTTTTCCATGGGGTTCACCTCTGTCGCTCCTGACCCCAATGTGACCCCCTCCACCCACCCCTGTGTCAATGGGTTATATTCTGTCCATAGGACCCGTGCATGACCCCCCGCTGTGCGCGACACCCGATGCTTCCACTCGCGCCGCAAACCTTATAACCATCGTATTTCACGGCACCCAAGGACCGCTATGAAATCCTCCCTCGAAGAATCCCTGCTGTCGGCGATCCGTACGATTCCCGACTATCCGAAGCCGGGGATCCTCTTCCGCGACATCACCACGCTGCTCGGTAATGCGCGCGCTTTCCGCCGCGCGGTCGACGAGCTGGTGCATCCTTATGCCGGAACCAAGATCGACAAGATCGCCGGCATCGAGGCGCGCGGCTTCATCCTCGGCGGCGCCATTGCGCACCAGATGTCCGCCGGCTTCATCCCGATCCGCAAGAAGGGCAAGCTGCCGCACGAGACCGTGCGCGTGGCCTACAGCCTCGAATATGGCATCGACGAGATGGAGATGCACAAGGACGCAGTCTCGGCAGGCGAGCGGGTCATCCTGGTCGACGACCTGATCGCGACGGGCGGCACGGCCGAGGGCGCGGTGAAGCTCTTGCGGCAGATGGGCGCCGACATCGTCGCCGCCTGCTTCGTCATCGACCTGCCGGACCTCGGCGGCCGCGCCAAGCTGGAAGCGCTGGGCGTGCCGGTGCGCACGCTCATCGGCTTCGAAGGGCATTGAGGGCCGAAGCGGTCAACCGACCTTGACCATCACCGCGGTGTCGAACTCGATCACCTTGTCGCCGCTCGAATCGAAAGCCTCCGCACGAACGGTGAGGACCTCGTAGCCGGGCCGGCTCGTGACCGGCCGATGGCTGACGGCCGTGCGCGTGAAGGTGACGGTCTCGCCGGCATAGACCGGCTTCAGCCATTTCAGCTCGCGGATGCCGGGCGAGGGGCCGAATTCGGGCTGCGGACCTTCGCCGGTCCAGCGCCCGGGCGCGTCGCTGCGGGTGTGCAGATTGTATTTCATCCAGGTGGCGGCCGTGTGCCAGCCCGAAGCGCAGAGCCTGCCGAACACGCTGCGCTCGGCCGCCTTCTCGTCGAGGTGGAAAGGCTGCGGATCATACTTTTCGGCGAAGGCTTTTATCGCATCGGCATCGAAACGCTCCGAGCCGAGCACGACGGTCTCGCCGAGGCGGACAAATTCCTCAAAGGTCATTTCGCCGCCTCGCGTTTCAGGAACATGCCGGTGTTCTGCATCTCCAGCACCATCTCGCCGCGCTGGTTCACCAGCTCGTGCCGGCAGGTGACGAAGCCGAGGTTCGGGCGCGAGCCGGAGGTGCGCGCCGCAGTCACGACGGTCTTGCCGACCAGCGTATCGCCGGCGAGCACCGGCCTTTTCCAGCGAACATGATCGACGCCCGGCGAGCCCTGCGAGGTCGAGTCGAGCAGGAAGCGGTCGCACATCATGCGCATGAACATGCAGCAGGTGTGCCAGCCGGAAGCGGCCAGCCCGCCGAGCAGGCTGGCTTTGCCCGCCGCCTCGTCGAGATGCATGGGCTGCGGATCGAATTCGGTGGCGAACTCGATGATTTCCTGCGCGGTCACGATCTTGGAGCCGAGTGGAAGCTCGGCACCGACAGTCAGGTCCTCGAAGGCCCATCGCTTGCCATTCATTCGGGGAAACCCTGTTCAACCTTGAACTTCAATATTGAGCGCACGCGCCGGCGGCAAGCGCCCGGCCCCGCCTATAGCGTTTTCACGATTCTTAGAATCGTGAAAACGCTCTAGGTCCCTGTTCTGGCGCAAATCCGGACGGAAAACCGGTTTCCACTTTTCCTGGATTTGCTCAAGTCAAGGTTTTATCTCGGCCGGCGCGTCGAGGACCAGCTTGTCGAAATCCGAGACGAGCACGTCGAGGCGCACATCCCATGCACCGGGCAGGGGGATCGCGAGGCCGGTCACGCGCCAGCCGCCGGTCGGGATTCTTTCGGCCATGCGGCGGATAGGCTCGATGTCGTTGTCGGGTTTCGAAATGCGGAACTCGACCTCTTTCGCCTCGATCGGCGTCATGTCGGGCAGCATGGGAAAGATAGCGATGTCCACCACGCCGACACGGCCGGGCGTAATGGTGATGTCGGCCATGGCGGTGCCGGCGTGGATATGCAGGAAGAACGGTTTTGCCGCCTCGATGGCGAGCACGCGCGGCGGCGGCGTGAAACGCCAGCCTGCGGCAAGCGCCAGAATGGCGACAGCGAGCAAGGTCTCGGCCAACGCGGCACGGCCGAGGCCGCGCTCCGCCGTGCCTTCGCCGGCCATCGCGGGCCTTGTCAGGCGCCAGCGGTTGCGGGCAGCAATGACGAGCAGCAGGGCGACCAGCGCAAGCTTGATGGACAGGATCTGCCCATAGGCGGTCGACAGCAGCGCCGCCGGCTGCCCGACCTGCACCACCGCCAGCGTGACGCCGGCCAGCGCCGTGACCACCACGGCAAACGGGACGACGCTGGAGAAGCGGCGGAGCGCCGCGGCGCGCTCGTCGGCGCGCGACAGGAACAGGATCGCGAGTGGAGCCAGCGCGCCGGTCCAGAACGCAACGGCCGTGCCGTGCAGGAACACGGCAGGACGGGTCAGCCATTGCGGCTCGGCAGCGCTTGCGTGGCCCGAGGCGGCGAGTGCGGCGCCGAGGCCGAGCAGAGCTGCGGCGGCGAGCGCACGCCGCGCCGATTTGCGCCGCAGGAACAGCGACATGAGGGCAAGCAGAAGTGCGGCCGCCGCGACCGACGCAGTCGTGCCGTAGCTCGTGGCGTAGCCGGTTTTCCAGGCAGCGGAGTCGTTCCACGCACCGAGGGTCAATCCGAGCGCGTCGATGCCCTGCAAGGCGACCGACAACGGCGCAGCGATGAGGCCTAGTCCGATCACGGCGGCAAACGCGCGGCGATGGCGCAGACGAGGTGCGAAGGCTGCGAGGAAGAAGGCGCCGCCGACGCCGACGAAGAGGCCGAGATAGAGGCATGCGCGGGTGATCCAGATCGCGGTGCGTTCGGCCGGGCCGAGCGTTTCGGGAAGCGTCGGCAATTCCCCGCCGCTCGGACTTCCGACGGAAAAGACGACCGTGCCGCCGATCGGGTGCCCGTCCTCAGAGGCGACGCGCCAGGAGAGCAGATGTGTGCCTTCGGCAAGCGCCGGCAGCGGGACGATCAACACGGCGCCTTCCGTGCGTGACTGGTCGAGCGCCGTGATCGAACCGTCCGGGCGCAGCAGCTTCAGCACCAGCGGGGCGGCCGGCTCGTTGAAGGTCAGGCGGATTTCTGGCGGGCTTTCGGCGACGACGACGCCATCGGCCGGCTCGGAGCGGATGAGTGTGGCGTGGGCGAGGGCGGCTGTGTTGAAGACGAGGAGCGCGAGGATAGAAAGCAACAGAAGGAGCGGTAGCGCTCTACGTTGCCCCCCTCTGTCCTGCCGGACATCTCCCCCACAAGGGGGGAGATCGGACTTCATTTCACTCCCCGCCAGTCCTGCGGCATTGATGGTTGGCGAAAGTGGCGATGACAGCCAATCTCCCCCCTTGTGGGGGAGATGGCCGGCAGGCCAGAGGGGGGCGCGAAGGAACACGGCCTTGGCGTTCAGGCGAGTTTACTTCGCCAGCTTGATCCCCGGTGCCGGGTGCTCGAGATCGTGTGAATCCTGACCCGCGGCGGGGATTT
>Ga0164290_1000427_pt1 | contig 138188 bp, 106 predicted proteins | sample Micstemetagenome_FD_108782 | JGI IMG/M metagenome (GOLD analysis project Ga0164290, IMG submission 108782) | Contaminated culture microbial community from soil near Moab, Utah, USA - Microcoleus steenstrupii SON62 (Illumina Assembly) | ecosystem: Environmental > Terrestrial > Soil > Soil crust... | reverse complement strand
TGAATATCCTGTCCTTCCGAAAAATTGAATGGAATGAAGTGTTCTTCCGACATGGCGTTGCCTTAGAAATAGGACTTACTTGTAGCTCTTAGAGATAATCAGAGGGAAGTTAGCTTCTACAGCTCTGTCTTTAGCCTTTCTGGCAGCGGCCAATAGTTGTTGAACTGTTTCACCGTCTGCGGGCAGATTGGCTACCCCGAATGCCAGCTTGAGGCTCTTCTTGTCCAGGTTCTTAATAAGCGGAGTGACCGTCAGTGTTTGAAGAATTCGATTGGCTACATAGGCGGCTGATGCGGTTCGCGTATTGGGCAGCAGCAGTGCATATTCCAGCATCTCGTAATGCCCGAGAATGTCGAGCGGCCGCTTGACCATTTCAATGCGCTTTGCCGCATTCTGCACTGCCGATGGTGGCAACACGTCAAACATCGTTTGCAAATCGCCGCGTTTTTGGTTTGTATCGTACTCTTTCTTTCGATTCATCTCGAAAAGAATAATCGACATTGGCCAGCCGTAAGCTTCAAATCGGTAGAACTCATGCTGCAGATAAAGCAAGAATGCGGAGTAGCTTAATACGCCGGTTTCCTGGCGAAGCATTGATTCCAACAATGCGTCCACTTCTTTCTTTCCGTCGCCCAGAAAGTCGAGCGCCCCCACTTTGACTGCGTCCGGCGGCTTGATTTCAATTAATTCGCAGGTGAGGAAATTGAAAATCAGGGGAATCCAGTCGGCTGACTCCATCGGTCGGTCGCGAAGTAGGTCATTGAGCGAATATTTGTGACCGATGGTTCGATAAACTTCGATCTGGCGGTCGACATTGAGAGGTTCGCCTTTGGTCAGCATCAAGCGCACTTCTGTATCGCTCATGTTCCGTGACTTTTTGACGAGATACGCATCGGTGGTCAATCCCATGCGCTCGAGGTGTTTCTTCTTGTCGAGGAGGGCAATACCCTCCATGACTGTTTCCATCATCGGTTTGAGAACATTTCGCACTTCAGTCTTTTCATCGTGGAAAAACGCGAACGTTCCTTTGCGCCAGGTGATTAGCTCGCGCACAGCGTTGTCGCCCAGAATACCGGCAACGTGCGCGTACATGGCTATGCCATTCAAGAAATAAATCTCGCCGACACTCTCGTCACCCAGAATCTCCAGCCGTCCTGTCACACCGTCATTGTTCAAGGTTGTGATTAGTGTGGAAATCTGTGTACTTTCGATCGAGCCTTCAAATGCCTTGGTCTCCATCTGCGGACCGGGATCGACAAAACGTGGACCGTGCTGTGATTGGGATGGCCTTTTGTCGCCGAGATAATCAACTCCGCCAGTCTGAGGCTGTTGAAACGCTGATAAATTTCCGGAAGATTGAGTCGGGTGAAAACCGCCGGAGCTGCCCGCCGAGCCCTCGGGGTTGTAGCCCGCCAAATCGGCAGGATTGACTGCAGGTGGTGAGTCGAAGCTGCCTGACTGATGGGCCTGGAAAGATGGTGCTTGCGTCAGTGCTGCATTGGGATCTACTGCCTGCATGCCGGTTTTTGATCGATCCATCGCGCGGGTGCTTTGCACCGACATGCAGACCATGTCGTTAACTAAGTCGAAATCACCGGACTCCTGCTGCCAAAGCATCTGCGCTTCCGTGCCGTCATCTTCGAGCAAAGTCCACAGCGGGTTATTCCTTCCACTTTCGAACTTGACGCTCAAGCTGTAGGTCAAGCTCGTGTTGGGCGCGACAAACAACTGTTCCACGTCGCGCGGCTGATTGTCCCGTGCTTGCTCATACATCGTCTGGTAAATGTCCAGCGTCGGTATGTTTTTGATATTCGGCAGATTGATTCTGCCCCGGCTGGGCGGAGGTTGTGGCTTTTTCGAACCAAACATTCGCGTTTCTCTTCTTTTAGGGAACGTTTATCGGTCACACGACAGGGAGTTTTCTACTGGTGTAATTCCCCAATCTTTGAGCTAAGAACCAAACAGGGCAATTGATATTAGAAATGGATGTCAAGCGGGCTGGTCGCTGTGTGGTTCTCTCGCCCCAAGTGCCGGGTTTGGCGTTTCAGCGTGGGAAATCGTCGTAAACTCAATCCTTTCAGGATTGTGCTCGTTCGCGTCCAAATCTTGCCTTTTATCGAACCCTTGGCAACCCATGGTGTCTGATTAGAAACTATTACTGGCTGCAGCTACACATTCATCGGAATGAAACCTGGTCAGGCACGGGTTTTGGCAACATGAATTAAGCTTTAGTGCTATCTGAGCATAGGATAACCCGCATCTGGGGCTGTGGAACCTTTCTATTGACTATAATTGTCAGTCGGAAAAAGAAGCAGAGCTTTTCTGGAAATAAGTGGCCCTTGTCGCAGCTAGTTGCTCAACTTCTCCCGAATTTAGTGTCACGGAAGCATTTTGAATGAGCAAAGGAAGCAATAGTCCCACGATGTCGACGCCCGTGGCTCCTTCTGAAAAAGAGCGAACCATATTGGACGCGACAGGAAGCAATATTGCCGAGTTTGCCGGTCGACTGGATCAACAGCCGCAGGCTGATGCTTCTGAGTCATTCGGTCTTTTTTTGGTTCGTTCTCTTAGAGAAATGACCAACATTAAGTTTGCCCTGGCAAGCTTTGTGGTCAACAATCTGCGCCGTCGCTATCGCCGTTCTGTTCTTGGATTTGCCTGGAGCTTGCTGAATCCAATCCTGACCATGTGCGTGATGACTGCTGTTTTTTCCGTACTGTTCAAGCAAGATCCCAAGAATTTCGGCGTCTATGTATTCACAGGTCTTCTGCCCTGGACGTTCTTTTGCGAGTCGGTTATTGCAGGAAGTGGAGCAATCACCTCAGCTGAGAGCTTTCTCAAAAAGGTGTACATTCCGAAATTGTTTTTTCCGATGGTCACGGTGGCCACCGAGGCCGCTAATTTTGGATTTAGCATAGTTGCATTGCTGCTTTTGGCCGCAATAACCGGATTTCAATTCAAACCGACTTGCCTTCTGGTCGTTCCTGTTATTGCCCTGCTCTTCGCCTTCACCTATTTTTGCGCCCTCTTTTGTTCGATAGCCACCGTCTATTTCCGAGATTTTGCTCATATTTTGCGAGTCGGATTGGGTGCGATTTTCTATACCGTACCGATTGTTTATCCGACGAGCCTTGTTCCGGAAGAGTACAGATGGTTCTACGCATATCATCCTTTCGCGCGCTTTGTCGAATTGTTCCGGCTGACGCTCTGCGATGGCAAAGTGCCCTCGCTCGATGTATGGGTGGCACCTATCTTGGTCACTGTGCTGGCCTTCCTGTTTGCATTTGCACTTCTCAAAAAGACTGAGCGTGACATCATTTTCCGTTTGTGAGGTTTTGTGGACGCATTAATTGAAATCAAAAACGCAACGCTCAGGTTTCGCATCTATCGAAATCGAACCCCTGCACTCAAGGAAAAGGTTATTCGCCTGCTTTCTCCAAAGAAAGTAACGGCTGAAGAAGTGATTGAATTCGATGCGCTGAAAAACCTGAACCTTTCCATTAAAGGTGGAGATCGGCTTGGCATTATCGGATTGAATGGTGCCGGCAAGTCCACCATGCTCAAGATGATCGTCGGGATCTACCCGCCGCAGAAAGGCTCAGTGCACGTCAAAGGCAAGGTAACACCCCTTATTGAATTGGGTACCGGCTTCGATCACGAGTTAAGCGGCAGAGAAAACATCTACTTGAATGGTGCTCTGCTTGGACGTTCCTTCAAGCAAATGCGTTCAATGGAAGATGCGATCATCGAATTTTCCGGGCTTGAAGAAAAGATCGATATGCCCATCAAGTACTATTCCAGCGGCATGATGGGGCGCTTAGCTTTTTCGATTGGCACCATCATGGAGCCAGAGATTCTGCTGGTTGACGAGGTTTTCTCTACCGGTGATGCACAATTCGTTGAGAAAGCCAGAAAGAGAATGGCGCAATTGATTTCCAAATCCTCAATTGTAGTCATCGTTTCTCATAGCATGGAGCACATCGTTCAGTTCTGCAATCGAGTGATCGTTCTAAACAGAGGTGTCGTGGTTGCGGAAGGTGACCCGGCTGAGATGGTGGACTACTATCGTGCCAATGTTGCTAATGTGCCAGCTGTTCCAGCTCCTGCTGTAATTGCTCCTTCTCCTCAAGCGTTTGCGGCTGCTGCCAATGCACCGCACTCAGTGCTAGCAAAGTAGTGCAGTATGCCGAACGCACCAAAAGTTTTAGCCATCGTCCCGTCGTTAATCGCTTCATGCCAGATTAATGTCCTGAAGCCGCTCAACAAGCTCGCCGAAAGAGGCAAAGTTGATTTCCTCTGGAAATTGGAGACGAAAGCTGATTGTGCGGATGTGGAATGGTGCGACGTAGTGATCTTCTGCCGCAACACCGAGCCTGCCTATGGGCATTTGCTTAATGCGGCAATTTGCGCAGGAAAGCCCATCATCTTTGATTTGGACGACAATTTTTGGGACATTCCATATGATACGGACCCTGAGCTGGCGCGCTATCACAGGCTGCCGCCGCGTCTGGCTCAGCTGGAAAAGTACTTGTCTTTCTCCAGTCTTGTTCGAGTGTACAGCCCCGTTTTGGCGCAACGAGTAGGTGCATTCACAAGAAATATCAAAATGCTGAAGTCTGGATTCGACTTCTCACTGGTGTCTGCGAAACGTCCACCAAAGAGCAAAAGCACGAGCATTGTTTATGCCACGAGCCGAATTGTGGACGATCAATATCACGAATTTCTGAACGGAATCATTCGAGTTCTGGACGAGTATCAGGATCGAGTCACTCTCACAATTTGCGGCTGCAAGCCGAGAGAGTTGGCTGGCCGGCGCGGTGTCAATCTCATTCCGCTGTATCCCGACTATGACCGCTTCTTGACGGACTTCTATGCAAAAGGTTTCGATATTGGGTTGGCTCCGCTGCCTGACACAATTTTCCACCGTTCGAAAAACAACACCAAGTTTAGAGACTATGGTGCCTGCCGAGTTGCCGGTGTTTACTCGAATGTTGATGTGTATTCTTCATGTATCGAAGATGGGCGCACGGGAATTCTAGTGGAAAACACACCTGAAGGTTGGTTTCAAGGTGTTGCTCGTTTGATCGATAATCCCGCGTTGACCGATACCATTAAAGAAACCGCGTACAAGCATATCTACGATAACTATCGCCAGGAATTGGTTGAAGACGAATGGCTGGCTGATATCTCATCTATTTTGCCTGCGACACCCAGTGGAGTTGCCGAGACAGGAGTCGAGACTAGAGATGTAAGAGTCAGGGCAGACTTCTTGGGTTTGTATGGAATTCGCATCCCGAGCGAATCTCCAGACGGGCAGAAAGTCGGCAATTTGCTTTTGGAAGTACGAACTCCCGATGGTTACGCTCTGCGTGAAGCGTCCAGCTCAGTGCGAAGAACCGCTGAGAATGGTGATCTTGAGATTACATTCGATCCGATTGTCAATTCCAGGCGCAGAGAATTTGTTTTCCGGTTAATTTCACTGCCTGGCGAACCGCAATTGAACGCAGAGTGGAAGTCCGGTTGGCTGCCGCCAAGCGGAGACATGCAAATGCTCTATGCATCGAGCGAGCTGGTATCAGCGGGAGGCAAGAAGCGATGAATTCCATCAGCCAGGTGCCATCGAATATAGTGCCAAATCTCGAGGACGGCAGACTCCGTGCAAGTGCACTGGGCGACCCTGCCGGGCGCGTGCGCAGTGATGATAGAGATGCGCTTATCCAGCAAGTCCGCGAGCTAGAATCGGAGCTGCATGAAGTTCGAGAGAAGAGCAAATTTATTGCCCAAGAACTGGATTTATTCAGACAGCGTCGTGCCATTTTCCTATCCGATCGTTTTCGAAACACATTTGATGCTTGGAGCCTTCTCAGCAAAGGCTTCCAGAGGCTGAAAGATGATACCGCGCTTTTTGCCGGCGACTTCAAAGGCTACCGTTTGCAGCCGAGTCTGAGCATGTTGCGTGTTGCCTATCTCAGTTATAAAGTAAACCTCCCGGCGAAGAATTTGACAGGGGTTTTTCTTGCACCGGTCGTAGAATTTCCGCTACAGAAGGGCGAAATAGTCCTGCGTATAACGGGCGCTTCGAAGCAACTTCTTGTTGAAGCTTCTGCTCCTGTATCTGCAATCAGCGACGATGGTCCGGTCGAATTCAGATTTCCACCTATCGCAAATTCAGATCAAGAAGAACTAGCTTTGAATGTTTTTGTTCAAAACGTGGATGTGCCCATCAGACTTCTAGAAATGCGTCGATATGCGCTCGGCGGTTTTGGTCGTCTATCTACGCTTTGTTTTGCCGGTTTCGATTTCGGCGACGAATAGCGCGATAGTGCAGTTTGCACTTTCTGATGGTGCGGTTGACGCTTCTTGCATACCCTGACACTAGCCTTTGGACTGATCTATGGGTCGGGCGGAGCGTGTTTGGCAGAAACCTTTAAAGCGCGTTTGACTTTTTGCCATCTGTTGCGCAACTTCCAAAAGCCGCTCGATTCCATCTGTCTGATCCTGTCTCGAAGGTTTTGCACTTCGCGCTTCATCTCCATTTCCGGTGTATCTTCCTCGAGAAGTTGGCGGAATTCGGCGAATCGATGCATGATGAAGTCGAGATTTTCAATGTACAGATTGCGGTGATTCTTAGCTAACTGTTCAAACATTTCCCTCTTTTGTTCGGCATTGAATCTGTTTGTCCGTGAATCGCCGCTTTGCCGGTAGTAAAAGAGCGTTTCCGGGATTCTTACCACCGTCTTCTTCAGTTCTATGAGTGAGAGCCAGAAATCATGATCTTCCCATCCGTGTTTCATATTTACGTTGTAGCCGCCGACTCGCTTCCAGTCCGCTTTCTTGAAAAGGGCCGTCGTAAAAATGAAATTGTCCAATAAGATATCGGGGAAATTATATGGAGGCAATTCCCATTCCTGATTGCGATTTCCGAAGTACTCGGCATCGCAATATACGATGCCTACTTGTGGTTGAGCTTGAAAAATCTTTTGTGCTTTCTCGATATAAGTGGGTGCGATTTTATCGTCGGCATCCAGCGGCAGAATATACTCACCGCTTGCTTTTTCGATTGCTTTATTGCGAGCTTCTGATGGTCCCGAATTTTCAATTCTAAAAAAGGTGATGCGCTCGTGCTGGAAGCGCTTAAGCAAGTCATCCGGCGGTTTTAATGTAGAACCGTCATCGACTATCACTATTTCGCAATCTGGATGTGTTTGGTTAAGCGCGCTGTCCAGAGCCTCCGGCAGATACTGCCAGTGATTGAAGCAGGGAATGATGATCGAGACTTTCAATTCTTATTCTTCTGATTCGCTGTGCAGTTGCCACAATTGATTTTGTCCAAGATATGCACGTGTCTCAATTAGGCATTCCGGAGTATTCAAGTCGTAAAAGCGTCGATCGACTTCATAGCCGGCCAGTTGGTTTTCTTTCACCAGTGCTTGAAAAATGTCACCAATGTCGAACGCCGACTCTTTTTTTCGCTTGTCGAAGACAGAACGGTTGAAGAATGATAGCCCAAAGTCGAAATGATGCATCGCCTCCGTTGCCTTCTTCTTATCGTATTTTTCAATCAAACCGGTCGAGCGGTTGAATTGAGTGTTTCGTTCTTTCCACTGAGATAGGTTATACGGATTTGCTTCCCACACGGTCATGAGACCCTTGCGCCCACAGTGCTTAAATTGCGCCAAAGCCGGACCCATTGGTATGTCAAGATAAGTATCGCCATACATGATCGCAATCTCATCAGAGGCGACTTCCAGGTTCTTCAATGCTGCTTTGACTGCTCCGCCGGTGCCTAATGGCTTGTCTCCGTCCCACGAATAACGAACGTTGATGCCGAAACTCTCCCCGTTTCCGACAAATTCTTGAATTTTGTCACTCATATGACCAAGCAGCAAAACTACGTCGGAAGCCCCTTCGCGCTTCAAAAGGTTCAACTGATGAGCGATAAAGGGTTTTCCGCCAATATCTATCATGGACTTTGGTACTTCTTTTGCAAAATCGCCCAGTCTCGTCCCCAGCCCGCCGGCCGGGATTAAGACTGGAACACCGGCAAGGGTTGGGGCGCTCTGCTTTTCGTTGTCTGGCATGAGTGGGCAGTCTTCTCTGGCAATTTTGTATCGACTCGTCATTATTGTGCCGGACTGGCGTCCATCAAGAAAGGCTTTAGAACTAGCTAATTCGCGTTTTCACAGGCAGATGCCAGGTATGCTTTAAGACGGAAAATGCAGCTTTTGCCTGGTAACTTCAGGGCGAAGCAAGAAAGAGAAGTTCGATGAGTGATAGGGTTCTAATTTTTGGTGGCTCTGGAATGCTTGGGCACAAGCTGAGCCAGGTAGTCTCTCAGCGCTTCAATGCCTATGTGACCTTGAGAGACAAGGGAACTGCAGCCAGTTATCCGCAATTTTTCGAGCGTGCACAGATTGTCGATGGAGTCGATGCCCTGGATGTGCAGAGCATTGCAAAAGCTTTTGAGCAGGCGCGTCCGGATGTCGTAGTCAACAGCATCGGTGTCGTAAAACAGCTCGATACTTCTAAGGATGCCGTAGTCAGTATCAGCGTCAATTCCCTTTTCCCACATCGACTTGCGGATTTGTGCGCAACTCATGGTGCTCGGCTAGTAACAATCTCGACTGATTGTGTTTTTTCAGGTGCCAGAGGCAACTACAAAGAATCTGACAGTCCTGATTGTGAAGACCTCTACGGACGTTCCAAACTGCTGGGCGAAGTTCAATCGGAAAACGCTTTGACGATTCGAACCTCTATCATCGGCCGCCAGATTCATGGCTCGCACGCGCTTTTGGAATGGTTTCTCAGTCAACGGGGCGGTAGCGTAAAAGGCTACAGAAAAGCCATTTTCACTGGCTGGCCGACTCTAATATTGTCGGAGATCATTGCCGACATCATAGAGCAGCACAAAGACTTGAATGGTGTCATTCATTTGCCATCCAATCCGATTTCTAAATTCGATCTTTTGACTTTGATTAGAGACAAGTTTGGCTTGAACATTGAAATTGAACCTAGCGACCTTTTGGATTGCAATCGCAGTCTAAATGGTGAATTGTTCCGGAAGCTGACAGGGTTTGAAACTCCCGATTGGGAGAATTTGGTATCGCGCATGTATGACGATCAGGCATCGTATGCGGTGCCTGCACAACTAAGTTTGAAGTAAATAGGCAAGGACCGAGCGGGGATTTATGACGGTATCACCAATGGCGACCATACTGGAGAACAGAGCGAAGACTCGCGCACCCGAGAGAGTCAAGAGCGTCCCTACTTTTTGTGTCATTCTGCCCTTGTACAACGAGCAAGACAGTGCTCAAAAGTGCATTAGCGGCATTGCGGATTTCATCTCTACCCTCCACAGCCGGACTGCAATCATTGCTGTAAATGATGGAAGTTCGGACAATACTCTGGATGTTTTGAAAACTTTGTCCGAAACCTACCCGAATTTGATTGTCGTCAATTGTGCCCAGAACGGCGGATATGGCGAAGCCAATCGCGCCGGTTTTAGAGCGGCGATCGACCACGGATTTGACTATGCCCTGGTTATGGATGGAGACGGCACCCAGCATCCGGTTTTTATCGAACAATTCTTGCGCCCGATGATGCTTTCATATGACTTTATCAAAGCCACCCGCTATTCGCCCTTTAGCAGAGTTGAGGGGGTTTCCTTCAAGCGGCGTCTTATCTCTTTGGTTGGAAACAAGCTGGCACAGATTTTCATACGTGTGCCGATTACCGACTACACCAACGGTTTTCGCGCGATCAAATGTACACTGCTCGCGCGCATGATGACGAAGGAGAAAGGTTTCTCCATGCTGATTGAGGAAGTTGTGCAGGGTAAAAAGCTCGGGGCAAAGTTCTACGAGGTTCCCTACACTTTGACGGCGCGACGCAATGGCGAGTCCCTGTCGAAATTTGTCTATTCACTTAGAGTTTACGGAAGCTATTTGAAGCATCTGATTAGTCACTAGCGAGGACTTCTGCGGTGTCTGCCTTATCCACCGAGTTTGAAAAAAGCAAGCAGCAGACGGCTGTGGATGTCTCATGTGCATTTTGTGCGGGCAAGAGCATGCATCTTGTTATGGACTTCGGTGAAGTTGCTTTGGCCGGCGGTTTTCTCAAGAAGGATGATTTCGCCAGCGAACCTAAATTCCCCTTGCGACTATTCTTTTGTGAAGACTGCTATGCAGTGCAAGTTGTTGATGTCGTCGATCCGGCACTTCTGTTTCAAAACTACTTTTACTTTTCTTCTGCAATCAGGACACTGCGCGAGCACTTCGTAGATTATGCGATGGAGGCTTGCTCGCGCTTTCTCAATCCTGAAGAGTCAACTGTTGTCGAGATTGGCTGCAATGACGGCATTCTGCTCAAGCCGTTTGCCGATCAAAACGTCAAGACCTTAATTGGTGTTGACCCGGCTTCCAATGTTATCGACACCATTCAAGACCCGAGAATACACACGATCAATGACTTCTTCGGCGTGCGTGTTGGTCAACAGATTGAAAAACAGTACGGCAAGGCAGATCTGATTGTCGCCAACAATGTATACGCGCACATTCCGGACATCAATGGAGTGACAAAAGCTGTTGCCGACTTGCTAAAGGACGACGGAGTATTCATTTTCGAAGTTCACTATCTGGGCAAGATTATCGAATCCCTGCAATATGACATGGTTTACCACGAGCATCTCTACTACTACTCATTGATCTCGCTGCAAAAACACTTCGAACGCTTTGGGCTTTGTGTTTTCGACGTGAAGCCAATTTCGATTCATGCTGGCTCCATGCGTTACTACGTGGCTAAAAAAGACAGCAGTCACGCGCAGAAGACTTCTACGCGCGTTGAGATGCTTGCAAAAGAAGAATTGTCCAAAGGATATGATCGCAAAGAAACCTACGCTCGCTTTAGAGATCAGGTCGCTGGACGTCGCGAGCAGCTGATGAAATTACTTGGCGACCTGAAGAAGAAAGGCCGAAGCATTGCTGGCTATGGTGCTTCCGGTCGCGCCAATACAATCATTCAGTACTCCGGAATCACACGCGAGCATATCGACTACATGATTGACGATGCGCCGGCAAAAGAAGGTTTTTACACTCCCGGCTCGCATTTCGAGATCTTCTCTAATCGTCGTTTGAGCGAAGATCCCCCTGACTATTTATTGATTTTTGCCTGGGGCTATTTCAATGAGATTGCTGAAAAATGCCAGAGTTATCTGGTTTCCGGCGGTCGCATGATTACGCCTTTGCCAGAAGTTAAAGTTGTATTTGTACCCACCAAGGATTCTGATCTATAGGAAACCCGTTTTGAAAGTCATCACAATATTTGGCACACGACCTGAGATGATCAAGCTCTGGTCAACAATGAAAATGCTCGATGAGTTGAATTTCGAGCACATCATGGTGCACACAGGGCAGAACTTCACGCCCGAACTGAAGGATTTTTTCTTCACCGACCTTAAACTCCGGAAGCCTGACTATCAGCTGGAAATTGATACCTCCAGCTACGCAAAGGAAGTGGCGGATGTAATCGTCAAATGTGACGACTTATTTGAAAAGGTGAAACCTGATGCGCTGCTGATACTGGGTGATACATTCAGTGGACTCTCAGTCATGCCGGCGGCCCAGCGTGGCATTCGCTCATTTCACATGGAAGCCGGACTGCGCGCCTGGGATGCAAGAATGCCGGAACAGCGCAATCGCAAGCTTATCGATCACGCTGCCACAATCAATTTGCCTTTCAACCAATATCACAGAGAAAATCTGATGCGCGAAGGCATTCATCCTTCGAAGATATTTGTCTCCGGCAATCCCACTTTCGAAGTGATCAGAGCATTTCTGCCGGAAATTGAGAAGTGCGATGTGCTCAAACGTCTCTCGCTGAGCGAGAAAGGGTATGTTCTTGTTACCGCGCATCGCAGCGAGAATGTTGATAATCCGACTTATCTAAATGCAATCATTGGTGCCCTTGGTGAGATTCACAAGCGATTCAAGAAGGATGTGATCTACCCGATGCATCCACGCACTCAAAGCAAGCTGAAAGGAGTCGATATTCCTAAAGGAGTGCAAATCATGAATCCGCTGGGATTTTATGATTTCAATCGCCTTTATCAGCAGGCTTTTTGTGTTCTTTCCGATTCAGGCACTGCGCCCGAAGAGGCCTATTTTTGGAAGGTGCCTTGCGTTAGTTTGAGAATGACAACGGAGCGTCCTGAGTCGGTCGAGGGCGGCGCTCACATTGTCGCAGGCATGGATCAAAAGAATATCGTGGAATCAGTGGAGACCGTTACCAGCCTGGGCTGGTACGGCAGATACAGTCTGGAAGAAAATTTCAGTCCGGCTGCCGTGGTAGTGAACGTTATGCGGAGTCAAATCACCAATTTCTTCTAAAGAGAAGTAAGAAAATGAATGCCACCGAAGACAAGAAAAAAGTAGGCGAGCCTTTTCGCGGTACGAAGAGCGAACAACTCCAAGGTGCGGCGGCAAACCTGGTGAGGAATATTCCCGGACTAAAGCAGTCCGTGCTTTCCGGTGTGGCGATTCTGACCAGGCATGAAACGGGCTATCTGCAGGCGAAACTAAAGAAGGAAGAAAGTAAAAACGCCGAACTCGCAGAGCGTTGCGAAGAGCTGACGTCGATTCTCGCTTCAGTTTCGAAGCACATTGAGCGCGAGCAAAGAGCTAACAAAGAGGTCAAAAACGAAGCGGCCGCGGTGAGAAGAGTGATGTATATCGAACATCAGCGCGAGCAGATCAAGAAACACTTTCCTGAATACTCGAAGCATCTTCTACCTGTTGATACGCTCGAAAAAAGAGTTTTGGCCGCGGTTGCTGAAAAGACCATGCCCGTCATCGTGCTTACCCACATTCAAAAGACGGCGGGCAACAGCGTCATTGCGTATCTGCGTCGTTGTCTGACGGTAGAGAGAATCGCCAGAATTCATGAGTATGAGATGGCACCACGTGAAGAGATCGAGCGCGCCGTTGCCGATAAGTTTGGACAATTCGACGTTTTGGCTGGGCACATTCCATTTTGCCGCAGGGTTGACGAACTGACTGCCCCTCGTGATAGCGTCAATATCAGCATACTGCGTGAGCCGGTCGACCGGGTCGTTTCTCTCTACTACTACCTGCGCGCTAATGCCAGTTGGCTTGGGCAAGGGCAAACCATCATCGAAAAGAAAATTAGCCTGGAAGGTTTTGCCGGCAGCGAAGCATATTTCGACAACCATATGGTACGGATGCTCTGCGATGTAGAACCGATTGCTGTGCCTCTGGGCGGCTGTACTCGTGAGATGTTGGAGCAGGCGAAGATTAACATCGTCAAGAATTTCCTCATGGTCGGTTTGACTGAGGAAACACCGGAATTCCTCGCTCTTTTGGCAAGGCTTTTCTGCTTCTCCCTGGAAGACGTTCCGAGCGAGAACGTAAATAAGCAGCGTTCTTCGATTTCGTCTGTGTCAAAGGAAGCTTTGAGCGCCATCGCACAGCACAATTCCTTTGATGTGGAACTCTATGAGTTTGTCCAAAAGCTCTGGAATGTGACCAGCAAGAACTGGCTTTCCCTCTGCGGAAATTAACCGGGATTCGAAAATCTCGAATCGAGAGTCTTCCTGAAAAGCAGCACGGCTAGCAAGAATACGAGCACGAGTACTGACGCTGCTATGCCGGCAGTAAGAGACTTTGGACGGTAGTGCATCTCAATTCGATGAGTGCCTTTCGGAACAACAACGCCTCTGAATGTTTCATCCACAAGACCGACATAAACTGGTTTTCCGTCCAATTTGGCGGTCCAATTGGGATGCCAGTTATCGGTGAGAACAACTATCGAAGGTTGTTCCAAAACGGCATCAATAACGACGCTGTCATTGTGATAGCTGGTTATTTTGCAGGCAGTGTCGCTTGTTTTAAGCTGCGCCACGCCACCAGCAGCTGTGACAACACCGGCCGCCTGCGCGTCTTTCAGCAGTGTTTTGTCGCTTGAGAAGGCTGTTGTCCGGCATGAGTCCTGCTTGATCACCTTGCTGTCTTCAATTGCGCTAGCGGCAAAGGCTCTCGGGAATGCATTAGGGTTTTCATAAATGTCCCATGTTGTTGAGAAAAAGTATTTTCGGCAGCCCGCCTCTTCGAGAAATTTTCTGGTTTTCGACCAGTATGCTGACACAACAAAGTTGCGTACCCCCAAAAGATTGCACATTGGCATATTTAGCTGAGGCTGCCAGTCTTTGTCTGGCTGCTCGACCATATTGAAAAACGTGCAGAATCTGCCCCAGGCTGGGATGCTTTTGTTGACGAAATAGCGATGAAAAAACGCCTCATATGTGGGCAATATGTTCATGTTCATCGTTTCAATCTGTTGGATTTGAAAAGCTGAGCCTTGCTCAGCCGGCACTATGCCGATGTTCAAGTTGACTGTTCGCCCAAGATCACTGTTTTGTTTCAATCGTTGAATTGCTATCGAGGAACCTTGAAAATAGTCCGTTTTGACGTGTCGATAGTACATCATGTCAAAAATCAGCTCGCCTGACATAATCGCAAGAATGAGAATGCCTGCCGTTTTTGTGCTCGCTGGTTTTACTGCTGTCAGTAAGATGAGTGAAAGTGCTACGAGGATTGCTGCAAGTAGAACTGTCACACAGTACTTCTTGTATTCGATGTTAGGTTGAACAAAGCCATAATTGAAATAGAGAAATGCCATTGCTGCAAGCGTGATTGAACCGACAAATACAGCTGGGACCCAAGCCTTAGGTAAGTTATTGCTTATCGCTTCAATGCCCAGTGGGACCGCCACAACAAACGCGCAAGCCGTGCAGATAAACCAGTACTGCTCGCCCAAGCTCTTAAGACCTGGCGTTATAGAGATCAGTTGGTCTATTATTGGAACGCCGAAGATTCGTCCTACACTGGCGACAAGAAGAGCAATACAAGCAATTGATACTGGGCGAAGTTGCCCTCTCGTTGAAGCGGCGCAAGCTGCGACCATCGATGCTGCGGCACCGAAGTGATACATCGAATTTGTTACCGAAATTGCGTTGTTGTGCGGCGCGCCAGTGACGAGAGAAGTAGGAAGTGCGCAATATTCCTCCCAGAAATGCTTGCTGGAGAAAAATGAAAGGACGCTGTTGTGACTGGCATGGCAGAATGTGCGTGCGTTGTACATTGAAACCGCGTCTACGTAAAAGAGGCTCTCTATGATCGGGAAATAGAGAAAGCCCAGACCCAAGAGTGCAAAAATCAGAGCTGCCAATTGCAGGGCGATGAGGCAAATAAGTGTACGCCAGTCGAATTTTTGCAAAGAAATTGCAAATGCAAAAGCAATTGCGTGAGCTGTAAGGAGCATTAAAAAACAGGTGGGAAGAAACGTAGCCGAAAGGATAATGGCATCGAGAAGTACAAGTATTACCCACTTGATTGCGCTCGGCTGCTTGCAAAATGCCGCCAGTGCGCAAAGCAGCAGAGGGTAGTAGATGTATGCCTGCGAGGTATTTGTAGCCAGTGTGGCAGTGTTGTATCCGCAAAATGCAAAGACTATGCAAGAGCAGATGGACGCCAGTTTTGAAACTTGCAGGAAGCGACTGCAAAACAAATACATACAGAAGAGAGCAAGTATGTATGAGCCGATAACCACAAAGTTGAAGGCAGTCTGGCTTCCCTTAAAAAGTGCGATAAGGAAAGTCTGAAAAGAGAATTTCAGGTCTACCAAGGTTTCTGGACCTAGTTGGCCTGCTCCTGAATAAGGGTTCCAATACGGCGATTCGTGTGTGTTGAGGCAATATCTCAAAAACTGCTGAGCTGGTTCGGATTGCCACAAGGCACCTCCCGCATCCGAATAGGCGTCTTGTGAGAGTCTGTGCGAAGGTTGAGGGTAGAAAACAGCTGCGGGTCTTTTGCTCTTTGCCCCCATGAACTGAGATGTTTGGCTGAGCCCGGCCCGCAAAAAAATGACATCGGGAAAGAGCAACAGGCAAATGGTTATTGCCGTAAGTATTGCCCAACAGAATTCCTTTCCAATGCGCAGCTTGAATGCCTGTGCATCCGTTTTTTCTGTGAGTTCATGCGGTTGGCTGAGCATAGGCCCCTCTTCGGCAGTAAAAGTAGCGAAAAGAGGTGATCTTCAGTGTGAACAAATTCTTAGGCGCCGGCTCTGAAGCTAGAAGTTAATTCAGTAGGTCAATTCTGTGCTATTTCTCATCAGCCGTTTTGGTAACCCAGTCGTTCTTTTCCATTGTTTCAACCAGTCTTCATCTCCCAAGTCACTTAATTGCGAGCTTTCAGTTTGTGTCCGATCGGCTTGTAGACAAGAACCGACTACCTTTTCTTTGCTATGATCTCCCGGTTGGAAATGTTCTGAGCGGGCTACCGCTGAGGTTTTATGCTGACCGATAAGAATGTGGTTGTTTTTGGCGGAACCGGTTCCTTAGGCAAATTGCTCGTAAAGAGATTGCTGGCAGGCGAATGCGGTAAGCCCAAAAAACTCCTGATCGTTTCGCGTGATGAAGCGAAGCAGCACTTCATGCGATTGGAATTTCAACAATTGGCCGTCGCGACAGACGAACTTTTCTATCACAACTATCAGCGAGTTCTACAGTTTCACATCGGTGATATCCGCGATTACAGCTCGGTCCGGACCGCGATAAGAGATGCAGACTTTGTCTTCAACGCGGCTGCCCTTAAGCAAGTACCTGCTTGCGAATACTTTCCTTATGAGGCTGTACTGACGAACATCGTTGGTGCAGAGAACATTGCCCGCGCCATTCGTGAGAACAACCTGAAAGTTCACACGGTTATCGGTGTTTCTACCGATAAAGCATGCAAGCCCGTTAATGTAATGGGCATGACAAAAGCCATTCAGGAAAGAATTTACGGACGGGCCAACTTAGACTGCCCAGAAACACGATTTTCCTGTGTTCGCTACGGAAATGTCCTTGCCTCTCGTGGTTCTGTAATTCCACTTTTCCATGAGCAGATTGCCTGCGGTGGTCCTCTGACAATTACAACTGAGACTATGACGAGGTTTCTATTGCCGCTAGATCACGCAGTTGACACCATCTTTGCGTGTCTGAAAGGCTCAAAGCCTGGTGAAATTTACGTACCGAAATGCCCGGCAGCAAACATCAAAGATCTTGCCGAAGTAATGATCGGCGATAGCGGAATCGAGCTGAAAGTAATTGGCATCAGACCTGGCGAGAAAGAGCACGAGGCTCTTGTCTCTGACGAAGAGTCTTACCGAACCGTTGAGCGTGGCGACTATTATGTCGTTCTGCCGATTTTGCCGGAACTTCAGCCTGAGAAATTCGAGCCGTGCAGCCTTGCCGGCATCGAATATGACTCAAGAAAGGATTTGATGGACAAAAAGCAGATTAAAGAGCTTTTGGAGAAGAACGATCTCCTCAAGCCGCATGCTATCGCTGTGCGCATGAAGGAAGCAGTGCGCCGCTAACGGTTTGCTTTAGTTGCTTTTTCAGACATAACTTGTTCGTAGAGCTCAATGATTCTGGATACATGCGTTTTCCAGTTGTAGTGTGCTTCTGCCAATTGTCTGGCTTCTTTGCCTATCGAATTGCGTAATTCCTTGTTTTCTATAAGTCGCCTGAGAGATTCTGTGAGAGCGTCACTATCCCCCATAGGCACGGCAATTGCCCCTTTAGGGGCGAATGTGACCTCGGGCAAGGAAGTCCCCTCAAAAACGATTGTGGGCTTGCCTGATGCCATCGCCTCAATCGCCATGACTCCAAAGGCTTCTGCGGTTGAGGGCATGAGAAAAATGTCTGCCGCTCTGTAAGCTTCGGCAATCAGGTTGCTATCCTCCAGCCATCCCAGATCAATCAATTGATGTTTGCCCAGATAGTCTTTGAAGAGTTGTTTGTCTTCAAGTGTCAAAATTGTCAGTGGTTTCGTAGTCGACAGTTTTTCCAGGGCTTCGTAGATGTAGGGCAATCCTTTGAAAGGGCTTACCGTCGCTCGCAGACAAATCACCGTATTTCCAGGATAGATACCTAGTTTTTTTCTGGCAACTTCGGAATCGCCTGGACGAAATTTTTCCAGATCGATGCCGAACGGTATCAAGTGATGTTTGAAGTGAGAAAAAATCGGAGATGTTTGCACCTTCTCGAGCATCCATTTAGAGGCGACGACTATCTCCAGGTTTGCTTTTGCGAACACGTCTCTTTTGGCTTTCCACATTCCATGCGTATTGTCTTTCTTCATTAATTGAATAACTTCCAAATCCGGACAATCGCCGCAACCAGTCATCCAGCGGTCGCACGAGCGCGGATAAGAGCAATGACCGGTCATACTCCACGGATCGTGCAGTGTCATAATGCTCGGCTTGTTTTTAGTAAGAAGTGGTAAGCCCAAAAGACTGAACCAGCCGGTGTGCAGAAGATGGTAATGGACAAGATCCGCCGCTCTAAAGTGCTCGTTCAGCGCGATAGCGAAAGGAGCCGGATGAAGAATTGACTGAATTGACAGATCACTTTCCAACTTCTTTAACGCATTGTTCATCGGTGTTTTAAACGGATAGTCGATTTCGGTTGTTTTCGCGTCACTGCCCATCTTCCTCCAGACAAGGTGATGCGAATCGAAGCCTTCCGCGCAGAGCGCCGAGTGTAGTTCCTGCCCGTTGAAGCGGCTGCCGATGACATCGACATTGCCTATTTGTAGCGTACGCAACTTAGTCATTTGCTTTGACGCAGTGTTTGAGATGTTCATCAGAAATGGAAGTGATAAGCTCTTGTTGCGCGGCTTGCCGCCCATGCTCAGCAGTTTCCCTGTAGAAGTCAGCATCGAAAAGGAGCCGATCGAAGCAGTTGTAGAGCTCTACACTGACCGGTTCACACGAATGGCACAAAACTGCAGCATGATGTTGTTTTAGAAACTGAACAGGGGCGGCATAAGAGGGACCGTGATAAACAGTGGGGCGACCGCTCTTGAGAAACAGCGCCAATTCAGGCGGCCAATGTGAGCGAGTACGTTCGGCAAACTTAGGCTCAAAACTTTGAGAGCAATACATGATGTCGGCTGCAGACAGTATCTCTTCTGTCTTTTCACGAGAAGACATTCCGACAAATCGAGCATCAATAGAAGCGTTGCGATCGAATCCGAACTCTTCTCCGAAAATCAGCAGTGTCAGTCGACGATTGCGAATTTGCCAATTGACCTTGTCGAATGTAGAAAGCAAGCACGTCCATTCCCAATTGTCCTTGCCTGTGTTCGCGGCAGCAATTGTTATCGTGTTCGTTTCGTTGTTTGTAATAGGCTCAGGCATTGGCAAAGCTCATTTTGTAAAAACAATAGAGCCTTCAATGAGGAGATCTTGTTTCATCTCCTCAGAGAAGAAATGGTCGTATCGCCCGATGATTTCCCATGCCCAGTTCGGTAGTGCATCCGGACATTTAAAACCGCCATATTGGCTGAGCGCCATTGTTGTCTGCTTGGTGAAGCATTCTGCGGTTTCGTGCAGCGGTCTGAATTGAACGCCTTTGGCGCCAGCATTCCTGGCAATTTTTTCAAAATAGGTTTTGGTGAACATCCATTTGTCGTCCAATGTTTCCCATTTTTTTTCAAACCCAGGATATTGCGCTCTTTTCGTTCGTACGGCAATATCGAGAACCAGTCCTCGAAGAAATTCGAATGCTGGACCCGCCACCTTTTGCAGGCGGGCTTTTTCTAGAATTTCCTCGTACGCCAGTCTCAAAATGGCATGCCCGTTTTCGAAGGGTTCAAGAAAAACGGCGTGTCCGCCCGGTTTTAGAACCTTGAGCGTGGTTTCGATGACCTTTTCCGGTTTGACCATGTGATGCAGTACCGCGCCACCAAATACTATGTCTGCAAACGACTCCCCGAAGTAGTCGCGCTGAGCGTCCATGGCGACAGCCAGGCAGCGTTCTTTCAACTGCCGCTTCTCGGCTTCGCGATTGAGAATGGTCAGAAGATCCGGACTGATGTCTACACAAATCATCCTCAATGATGGGAAGTGTTCCAATATCGGAATCACCGTGTTGCCAAAACCGCAGCCAAAGTCGATTGCGGTCCCCTGCGGCGAAATGCCGAAGGCTTTCAACTCTCGCTCAATCAATCCAAAAATATAGTCGTATTGCTGATACTTCTGAAAATACGATTCGCTCTTTTCGAGAAATTCCGCCGAGACGCCAAAGCGCGGCAACCCGACCTCCGGTTGTGGTGAGTAAACGGAGGCATAACGGGGCGCTTCGCACGCAAGATCGACAAGCGGCTCAGAAAAATACTGCTGGAAATAAGTGGTGCTCATTGATAATCAAACGGTTTTTCTGAAAAGAGCAGTGCATCCGAACAAACCATAGAATTCGAAATTCGGGTCGCACAAAAGGGCGTCGTTCGCGCCTTTGTAGACTCCATAAACATGCTCGGGATCAGTGTTGGCCGGGTCGTTGTAATCGTGAAATAGGCAAAAACCGCCGCTCTTCAAAAGTCGTTTCGCTCTCATCGCCGCTTCGTATGTAGCTTCGTACCCATGCCAGTGATCGATGAAAACGAAGCCGTACGATTTGCCTTGCGCAATGGCTTTGTCCATGAATTCCGTGGCGTCTAGAATGTTGAATTTCACCGGCGCTCTGCCTGTTTTGGAAGCAACATTTTTCTGCGCCTTGGCGTTGGCATCCTTGTCGATGTCTACGGTTTCAAACAAGATTTCTTTTTTAGAATCAAAGATTGCTTGTGCGATGATGCTTGTTGAAAGCCCGCAATACGTGCCCAGTTCGAGAATGTCATCGGTGGTGAAGTAAGCGAGCTCGTAGAGCTTTTGAGCATCACCTTGCTGAAGATAGCCTTCAATGCCGATATCAATACAAACGTTGATTCCTTTATGACCGGTTGGGCAATTGGAATAATACTTGTGGTTGTCGTTGATATGGCTGCCGGAGAACGCATAGGTTGGTTTGTATGGGGTCGGTTTTTTTCCCAGTTCACTCAACCCCAAGAAACTATCCGGATATCGAACGGTTTCAAGCATAGTTGCGACGGTCATTTTATCCTCACTCTTGCCGGCTGAATGGCGTGGCTGGCTGGTTATAAGCGATCGGCATTATAGAGCCAACTAAGCTATTGTCGCCGCGCCGTTCGGCTAATCTATGATTTTGCAGCGCCGCTGACAGGGCGGCTGTTTTCTTTGAACGGTAAGCGATTCGAGCTTTCTTGGAATTTCTTAATCGAATTGGGCGCCTGGCTGCGTTTGCCTACACCGGCTTTTGGGCTGCAGATTTTACTTTTCCGGAATCGTTCAGCGCCTTCTCGTACAATCTTTCCATTCGATCTACATGAAGCGAAAAGTCGTAGTTTTGCACGGCGATGTTTCTTGCTTCAGCACCTAATGCCTGACGAGCTCTTGCATCCACCAGAAGATGCTTCATTGCTGAAACCAGTTCATCAACTCTTGGCGCGACAGCTAAAGCGCCATTAGGGGCGAAGGTCACCTCCGGTAGGGCCGTTCCCTCGAAGACGATTGATGGTTTTCCACACGCCATAGACTCAATCGCCATCATGCCGAAGGATTCGGCGGTAGATGGCATAAGAAATAGGTCGCACGCGCGCAGAGTTTCGACAAAGATGCTGGTTTCTTTGAGCCATCCGACTTCGATGATTTGATAGCGCCCTAAGAATTTGTCGAAGTGCCCTTTTTGGTTGTAAGCAAGAATGGTGATCGGGATGTCGATATCTAGGTGATCAAATGCCTTTTGGATGTAATCGAGTCCTTTGAAGTCATTTGCATTTGCGCGTAATCCCACCACTACATTGCCTTTTGGAATGCCAAGCTTTTCCTTGCAGGCCTCGGTGTCGCCGGGACAGAAAATCGTAGTATCGATTCCAAATGGAATGTGATGAAGGCGAAAGTTCGACATGAGAGGACTTTCTTCCGCCATCTTCATCATCCACTTCGAAGCCAGGACGATATCGATCCGAGAAGCTTGGTAAAGATGCTTTTTCACTTTCCAGAGAAATGCTGTGTTGTCTTTTTGGAGCGGAAACAGAATATTCAAGTCCGGGCACGCACCACAGCCGATTTTCCAGCGTTCGCATGCAAACGGGTGCACGCAGTGTCCTGTCATTGCCCACGGGTCGTGCAGTGTCCACACACTGGGCTTCATTCTCGTAAGCATTGGCAATGCGCCGAGCGAGAAATATCCCGTGTGAATGAGATGGTAGTGAACTAAATCTGCCTGCTGGAACTGTCGTCGCATTGGAAAGTCCAGGACAAACGGATACAACAGCGACTGAAGGTTGCTGTTGTATTCAATCCTGCGAATTTTCTGTTGCAGTCGTGCCGACTTTTCTGTCTGAATCTGCGTGGTGTCGGGGTCATTTCCCGTCTTTAACCAGACCAGATGATGCGATTGATAACCGCGTGCTTTCAGCTGTTTATGGAGATCCTGTCCGTTGAATCTTGCTCCTTCTTCATCTGTGGAGCCGACTTGTAAAATACTGCTTTGTGTCATGCTTTACTTCAAATCTTCGCTGCGCAAAGAAAGAAACTCCGCGAAGTTTTTTCGCATAGTGCTCAAGGTCAGATGTTCGTGGAATGCTTTCGAACCATTCTCGGCTAATTGTTTGTAAAGATCCGGATTGGATGCCAGTTTTTCCAATTCGTTGTAGATACTGGATCGAGCTAAATCATGGCAAAGCGCACCAGCATTATGCTGCTTCAAAAACTTCGCTGGTGACGCGTATTCTGGTCCATGAAAGAAGACCGGCCGTCCCGCCGCCAGATACGTTGTCAACTTTGACGGAAAGCTCAGGCTCGCTTCTTCTTTGAAGACAGGGTCGAACCAATACGCGCAGTAAAGTACATCGAGTTGTGAGAGAACCTCGATTGTTTCCGCCTGGTTCCTCCAACCCAAGTATTCGACATTCATGGGCGTATTCGAGCTAAGTGAAAGGTTGCGGCCAAGCACCTTCACTTTTACATGGCGATTGCCGATTTTCCAGTTGGCATGCTTGAAAGTGAGTAACAGATTTTCCCATTCGGCGGCAGAATACAATTGACCTGCCATGCCTATGGTCAGCTCGTCGTCCCTGTTCATTTTTGTTGCAGGGGCTTTTGCAAGAGCCGCATCAAGACTAGGGATGACGGGAATGGCGCGGCAACCGTAGAGGCGCTCGTAATTTTCTGCCATCGCCCATGAAGCTGCGGCCAATCGCTGAGACTTGCTCATTGCAGATGCAAAATCCGCAAGAATGAGCTTCTGCGACCAACTATCTACTTTATTCGCGCGCAGCCACCAAGTCGGTGGGTCCCAGACTTGCGTCAATAGAGGAACATTCATGAGGTCCGCAACCTGATTGGCAAGCCTGATCATTGTTTGCCCCTGCACCACGCACCAGACGGCATCGGCTCCTGATTTTTTGCCAAATTCCGCAGCTTGTCTGGCAATTCTGCTGACAGTAACTTTGTCTGTGTACTTTTCTGCTAGAAAACTTTCCAGAGCGCCTAGCCGGCCGGGAAAGTGTCTCGGCTTGTGTTCCTTGGGTTTGGAAACAGTCACAGAATTTATTTCTTTGTGAGTTACTTCCGGATCGAGTTCTCGGTTGAGAACGGTGAAACAGCTGATGGAGCCTTCCGGCAAGAACGAGCACAACTGATCGAGAACCAGTCCGGCTGTGAAATTTCGGCAAGGCGGAATATCAGTCAGCAAAAGAAATTTCTTGCTTTTCCCTTTTACTTCCGGCGCGTCCAATGTTTTCTCTTTAAGCTCGCTGGGCATTTTCATATCCTATTGCTTTCAAAAACTGTGCCTGAGTCCGCTCCTCGGTGAGGTGTCTATGGAATGCTGCTGCACCGTTGGCGGCAAGATCTCGATAAAGAGATGCATCACTTACAAATGTTTTCAGTGCTTCGATAACGGATTTTTGATCCAGGTTGTTGCACTGCAAGGCGGCATTGTTATCCTGCAAAAAGCGCGAAGGAGATGCGTATGTCGGACCGTGGAAAAGTACCGGCCTGCCTGCGGCAAGGTAACTGGTAAGTTTTGAAGGAAAGCTCAAGCGAGATTCGGTTTCGAACCTCGGTGAAAACCAATAAGGGCAATACAGAACATCGCAGCCAGAAAGTATCTCAATGGTTTCTTGCTGCGATCTCCAGCCGTAAAAGCGGATGTTTCTTTCGCCGGTGGCATTAATGCCAAAGATACGACCAAGCGCTCTAACTTCGACGTGCCGCCCTTCGATCATCCAGCCCGTTGACTCGAGCGCTTGCATAAGGCAGTTCCACTCCTCGCTGGAATACAATTGCCCGGCAAATCCAATCGTCAACGTTGTGGAATCGTTTAGCCCTGTGCATGGTTGATAAGCCCAATTTTGTGGCAGTCCAGGAATGACTGGAATCGCATTGCAGCCGTAGTCCTTTGTGTATTGTTCTGCCATTGCCCATGAGGCGGCAGCCGTTGTGGTTTTCGAATTAGAGAGGACTTCAGCAAAATCTGATAGAACTTTCTTCCTGGAAAACTTGTCTACATTGTTGTCTCTAAGCCACCAACCCGGCGGATCCCAAACTTGCGCCACCATTGGTAGTGCCAAGCGTTTTTGCAAAGCCAATGCCAGCCGTATCATCGTCTGTCCTTCGAGCGTGCACCAGATTGTCTCGGCACCAGTGCTTTCGGCAAACGAAATGAGTTCTTTTGCGATCTTCTCTGTGGCAAATTTCGCAGTGGCTTGTTCTTTTATGAACGATTCGATGACACCCAGGTGTAATGGTAAGTGACGCAGCTGAGATTCGCTCGGCTTTTGCCGATGCATGTATGGAATCTCTTTCCATTCGGGGTGAATCTCTGAATCGAGGCCGGGCGTCAAAACCGCAAAACATGATAGTTTGTCGGCAGGCAGTGCTCGGCACATCGAATGCAGCATCAGAGCGCCGGTATATTTGGAGCTAGGTGGGACAGATGAAAGCAGCAACACGTTGCGATCGCGGGCCGGTTTGGAAGAACCGATTACTTCGTGGGAGGTAATTCGCGATTTGCTTTCGGTTGAAGCTATCTGAACCATTAGTTTCGAAAAAGTGAGAAAAGAGGGCTGTACTGTCGCATCAAAGGATAATTCTTTTGTTGTCTGTAGGGATTTGCTGGAGTTAATAGTTCGCGAGACCCTGAATCAGGGAGCGATCCAGGAAGGAACCTTTAGTAACCTGCAGGCAAGGAAAAACAGCCAGGAGAGCGAAAGTGTCACAAGCGCGACGGCAAAAAGGTAGCCAACCGTCAGAAAAGAGCGATGTGCATCTAGAGCAATTATCCATTTCAATTTTGTGGATACGAAATCCAAGAACAATGGATGTACGAGGTAAATTGTGAAGCTGGCAGTACTCAATGACTCAATACACCGTGCTGTGAGGCGTCCGGCCGGGGTGGAGAATTTGAAGGTAAGTGATTTTGCAGCCAGGAATAAAATCGCTGAATAGACGATGATCTGAGGGCTGGAATAGTTGAACAGTGCTTCGTTGAGTTGCGGATTTGGTTGGCTGAACGTAAGGAAGTACGTGCCCAAAACAGTTATGGCAAGGCACGCACATGCGATCAGTCCGAATTGTAGATTTCGGTTAGCTGGAATTTGGTAATTACGCAGTGCATACCCGAGGATGAAATATCCGGAGAAGCCGGTTGTCACTGTAAACAAAATTGGCGGCTGTAGTCCGCTTAAACTGCTTATTGTCGGAAAAATGCTTGTTGCGATGAGCCACAGGGCGAGAAAATAAACTACCTCCTGCTTGTTCGAACCCCTCAAGAATGCTCTCAAAATGGGGGTCGCCAGATACAGACCGATTAGATAGTAGAGATATTGCAAATGGTAGCAGGCGGGTTGATTGATGATGTTAACCCAGTCCAGATGTGCTCCTTTACTCAAACGCCAGCCAGTGTAAATGATTGTCCATGCAATCAAAGGAGCACCCACACGCCAAAACCTGCGTTTGAGAAAGTCGACGGCGCTTTCATTCTGCCGGCTGGAGAGTAGAAGCATCCCACTAATCAGCAAGAATAGTGGAACACAAGAACGCGCAAAAGAGTCGAGTATGCAGCCGACCCAGAAAAGCCCTTTGGCTGAGGTTGCAACAGCGAAAGGTGCAGACGCGTGCAACAGCATCACTTGCATGATGGCGAAGCAGCGCAGAAATTCGATGAAAAACAGGCGATTGTCTTTGACCGTGCTTTGAACATTAACGTCCTGCAATTTTAGCTCGGCAGTAGCCGCGCCGGCAGTCCGCAGGCATTCTGAGCCTATCTGCGATGTGACAGCGTTACTTCTTTCTTCTCGGTCGGTGAGCGAGAGCGCCATAGGGATGGATCATAGCGCCTTATCAAGCGATGGAATCCTACATTGATACGAGTTCATCTGGAAGAAGACATTTCTTTTCGAACTTAAGGCAATCTACTTGGACTCTTGCAACTCGACAGCGTTTACACCCTTTCCGGTTACTGGACGTACACGCTTAAGTATCTTCCATCCTTTTTCAGTTGAGGATAACCGAAATTCAGGTGCGAGGTGTTCCTCAAAGTATCGCCAGCAGGCTTGTCGATACTTGTCTCCTGACAGATAGGATTTGTCGGAATCGATGAGGATTACTTGGATGCTTGATTGCTTCAAGGCATCGATAAACCTAATGGTTCTTTCGGGTGAAACCAACTCCATAAATGGGTCATCGAAATCAGTCTTCAAATATAGTTTTGAGAGTTTTGGAATTAGAACAGTGCTGCCTGTCAGATATAGCACTTTCTTCCTTTTGCTCTCTGCTAATAAGAACTGTACTTTCTCCGTTAGTTCATGATGCGCTTCTGAAGTGACGTATATGTCCGAAATCATTACCGCATTTCTTTGAACAGTTTTTCCCTTCAAGAGTTGACGGAGTATGTTTTCGTAGTACGGCCAACCTGTTTGCCATGCGATCATAGCCTGTGGTGCTATGAGACATGTAATTACAAGAAAAGCAACGACGCGGTTTTCAAAAGCTGGGGATCTCCATCTCCAGCACTGCAAAACCTTGACCGTGTCTATCAAGAGAAATCCATAAAAAAAGAATTGGAGTTGAAAGTACCACTCATGGGGACGGTTGAAATAATAAGCACTCCATACTAATCCTGTCGTCACCACAAAGGTTCTAAAACACTCTCTTTGAGTGAGCCTACGCAGGCTCAAGCTAGTGCGAAAAAGTATATAAACATAGTGACAAAGGAACCAAACAGCGATTGGTGAGTATTCGATTCGAAAACCGCCGGAATAGCCGGTCCGTACCATTTTGTTCACTGCTTGCAAGTGCCTAAAGTAAGCAGATATATCCGGGTAGTAACCGAGAAATAAAGTCAGGCATAAATACAGCAAGACCGAAGACAGAACGATGCCGGACAGAAAGGACGCCAGTCTGTGCAAAAATCGCAGTGACAATGCTTTTCCTGGTTGAAAATCAGCAAAGTAGAGAAATGACACCAAGCCGATTGAAATCGCAATTCCTGTTTCCAAATTGATCGATAAACATACGACGGACAAGAAACCCAGCGTGAAGGCTCTTGCACGTTCCCCTAGGCGCAACGACAGGATGAGTACGACCGCCGACAATGGAAATCCGATGTTTCTCCAAGACGATAAATTCGGAAAGACCATCGATATTTGATTCGTATGGAACCAAGGCAATATCAGTAAGACGGCTAACAAAATTGGCAGTGGCCGTTTTCGTCCGTACCAGCAGTAAGCTCCATAGAAAAGGGCGACAGTAAGAGCCTGTAGGCATCGAATGATTTGAATATTTTCGCCGCACGAGAACATCAAGTTATGCTTTTCCCATAACCCGAATACAACAGGAAACAGAAATCCGTAGTTTGGTTTCACTTCTCTGAATATCTGTTGCCCCATCGCGACTCTGTCGAACTGAGACGAGACAACGCTATAGCCTTGCTGAAATTCTATGAACAATCCTGGCGGCATCCAGCTGGCATCATACGGAACAAGCAGCCCTGGTCCTACGCATAGAAATCCGGACATTCCGATTAACACCAAAATGATTTTGTCCATTACGGGTGTTTTTCGCAGATGGCGTCTGCCTAATGAACAGGCAGAAACGGACAATGCAATTACTGCCCAGCCAAACTTTGAGACAGGTCCGCCCAGCCACCAGACTGCTCCCGCCAAGCAAAACGACGAAACTAGCAAACTTGAAATAGTGAGCCACAATTGAGGCACTTTAATTCGGGCAATCCTATTAGAAAATTTGGTGCCAAGCAGGATAAACAATGCAGTCAGCAGGAGAGCGGTTGCATGCGCCTCTCTCTGCGAAAGCAGGTTTACGTTGTTCCCCGCCTGTGCCCAATCAACCAGATAGTCATGAACGCCCATCTCTTTAGGCGGGCTGCCTAAGTGATCTAAGCTCAAAACAAAAACGGTAGCGGCCAGCACGAGTAAACTGGCGCAACCGCATATCAAGATTCGACCGGATAACAATTGTGCGCAACTCTTCTCAAGCGAATTGGTCGCACCTGTGTTTTTTTCTGGCTGTTTGGCTTCGAAGCCTGCAGATTGCAACTTTACTCTCCGAGCGAGCCAGAATTAGGCTGATATCCCCGTTGACCGAGCTTATTCTCGAACGCCGTATGCGGAGGCAAACTGACACCATATGAGTGGATCAGTCGACCTTCGTATTTTTTGCTCTGTTCTTTTTCGTAGCTGCGGCCCAATGAATCGGACTTGTAGATGCTAACCCAATAGACAGTGGGACGGTCTTTATGCCCGTTAATTCGATAGTCGAAATTGATTACCTTTTCGATCAGTTGGTAGTTCAAACCTTCGGGCTTATGCCGTTCAATGATTTCTTGGTCGGACAAAAGTCTCAGCGTTCTTCTCCAAACAAGATGGTTTCCGAAGTAAAGAGGATCGAACAGATGATAATGAAGTCGCGATCCGTCCGCTGCCGAAATCGGTACAAGTTTGCTGGATTTGTTGGATTGCCGATTGATTGTGATCCAGCAATCACCCATAGACAGGTCTTCCTTGTTGAAGACGCAAGGCACCCAGCAACCGATATAGAAAAATGCATCGTTGAGCGGCTTCGTTGCCGCTCTAAGCGATTTAAAATGCAGATTCTTTTCGCCAACTGGAAAGTGAAACGGATAAACTGCCCATGTTAGAAATGCCACCATTAAAGTGCCAACCGGAATCCAGTCAGACTGCGCTTTTTGCGAGATGAGTTCGAATGTCTTCAATGACCTATCAACGGATGTCGCGGCCATAGAGAAAATCGCGGCTGGACAAAACAATAGCAACCAAAGCACGATTTCGAGAAATGGTAGAAAGGAAAGTTGCAAACTGACAGCAGAAAGCAATACAAAAATTCCCCCCCAAGCTATTACGAATACGCGCCCCCATGAAGCGCACATTAAGGGGATCATAAACAACTGGAAGATTGTCTGGAACGTAATTGCGATCATTGAAATGGCTTCCAGAACTTGAGGAAAACGCGCCTCAACTTCACGAAAGAACTGGTATTGATAGCAAATGTATGAGTTCGTCATTATCGCTGCCACTGTGTGCCCTTGCATCCAAAAGTGGTCTTGCAGGTGGAAGAAAACCGCACCCATACTGGTAAGCGCGTACGATATGAATGTGATTAGGTAGTAGTAACTAAGTTGTCTACTTCTTACTGTGCCAAATACACCGTACTGGCGTGCAACCAGTCTTTTCAAATGGAGCGGCCCTCTGTCCATGATCAATCGATCAATCGAAAGAAGTTGACCGGCATTGGAAAGTACAAACGTAATCTGAAGTATTAGAAAAACGCACAAACCTAAGTTTGGAATACCCAAATACCGATCAATTGCAGCGTAGGTAAACAATAGTAGTAAGCCGGCAATTGGGGCGCAAAATCCGATGGTGTACATACTCGCCAGGAAAACAGTGAATAGGGCGCAGAGAAACTGAATATTGAGGGGCGTGCCGAACACTTCTACCGGGTCGTAATACCAATATGCGGAAATCGCGGTTAGAGATGAACGATAGGTGACTATCAGTCCGAACGCGATGCGTAAAATGTTGATCTTCACCTGTTCACTTTTGGCACTCTTGACCAGGGGAAATCCTAATTCTCGAACACCGAAAACATAGAACCAAAGCCACATTCTTTGCAGCGTTTTGGTTATGGTGGAGTGCCAGGGTGCTTTCTTTGATGCAAGCCACTGCACCAAGGCTAATGTTGAGGAAAGCAGGGAGAACAAGTAAAGGATGGCTAATCCGGTGTTGCTCGGCATGACTTTGGCGATAGTCGTATACTTGTGTTCATTGCTGCGTGGATCTGAACCGTCACTAGTTGAGAAATAGAGAGCATTGCCTGTGTGAAGATATCGGCCGCCCCCTTTCTGAGTTATTTGAGCTAGAGTAGCTTGCGACGTACCAACAACCTTTCCATCTTCCAGCAAAGTAAAAAATGCTTGTTCCTCAGCCGAACGACCCGATTCAAGTTTCAGACCAAAGCGCTTCAAAAAGTCAAAGGACACTAAATATGTGTGTCCGGCTAGCTTTGAAATCTCGGCAGTATCAATTTCAAAAGTTGCAAACGGTCGAACGAAGACGAGAGTCATGAACAAGGTGACTGAAAAAAAAGCAGCACAACGGATCAGCCAACGGAATTTCGTCAGCGTCGACAGGTGGATTGCCTGGAGGTTTCGACTCTTACTCATTGTTCATAGACAAACAACTAGGTTCGGCTCATTTTCCAGCAACTCAGTGTAACTTTGAAAAGGTGCTCTATTCTGTAAAAGCATTAATACAAGGTAAACCTAACAGTAATTAAGCACTTTGATTAAAAGCGCATCATAGGTTATGCCGAGGGCTCTGTTATTCTCGTTTGATTCTTGCCAAGCAGAAACATTCGGCAAAGGCTTTGCGTTGCAGCAATGAGAGTACCCTTTAACTATCCGTACATCACCGGGAAGGAAGTGGAGCACATTAAAGATGTGCTCCACAGCAGGCAACTGTGTGGAGATGGAAAATATTCCAGACTTTGCCAAACTTGGTTGGAAGAAGCATTGCAATGTCCTAGGGCCCTTTTGACTCCATCTGGGACAGCTGCTCTCGAAATGGCTGCGCTTTTGCTCGATATTCAGCCTGGTGACGAGGTGATCATGCCTTCATTCACATTTGTCTCTACTGCCAATGCTTTTGTGCTGCGTGGAGCAAATGTGGTTTTTGTCGATATCCGAGAAGACACTCTGAACATCGATCCGCTCGAGGTGAAAAAGGCAATTACAGAGAAAACGCGAGCCGTCGTTCCTGTGCACTATGCTGGTGTTGGATGCGATATGTTTGAAATTGCTGAAATCTGTCGCAATGATGGAATTGCCATTGTTGAAGATGCCGCACACGCAGTCATGTCTAAATATCGCGAAAGGCCACTCGGTACCTTTGGAAGCCTTGCTGCTCTGAGTTTTCATGAAACAAAGAATTTGGTCGCTGGAGAAGCAGGCGCGCTAATCATTAATGACGAACGCATGATCGCTAGAGCGGAAATCATTCGAGAAAAAGGCACTGATCGTAGCCGCTTCTTCCGCGGGCAGATTGATAAGTATAGGTGGCAGGACTTGGGTTCCTCTTACTTACCTAGCGAATTGCAGGCAGCTTTTTTATGGGCTCAAATGGAACGGGCAGAGTTTATTTTGTCTGCCAGGCAGTCTAGATGGCTTGAATACCACCACAAATTGGCGCCTCTTGAAGAGGTCGGACTGGTGCGCAGACCCATTGTTCCAGAGCCCGCGATGCAAAACGGTCATATCTATTATTTGTTGGCTGAGTGCCGCGATACGCGCGACCGACTCATGGAGTTTTTGCATGAGCGTGAAATCGGCTGTGTATTTCACTACATACCCTTGCACGATGCTCCAGGAGCCGAAATTCGCAGCAGGCAAGTCGGAGATTTGTCGGTGACGAGCGACGTAAGCAGCCGACTCCTTCGCTTGCCACTTTCTGTGGAACTCACCAGCGAACAGATTGACTTTGTAGTGCGTTCGATTTGCGAATTTTTCGAATTCGACGAAAACCATCTCAAAGATCAAAATGAGCGGTTTTTTTCACCGGTAAAGTCGAGCTAGCAAAATGGGTAAGAGCTGCGCAATTCTTCAATCGAGTTACATCCCCTGGAAGGGATACTTCGACATGATCAACCTTGTCGACGAGTTCATTTTGTATGACTGCGTTCAATTTACACGGCGAGACTGGCGAAACCGCAACAAAATCAAGACATCCAGGGGGCTTGAGTGGTTGACTATACCGGTAGACTCGAAGGGCAATTTTCATGCTCGAATCGATGAGATGCAGACAACTAATACTTCTTGGGCGAAGGAACACTGGCGGACTTTATTACACAACTATGCAAAGGCCCCTTGCTTCAGCGAGTACAAGGATGTGCTGGAGAATTTATACGGTCGCACTGAGTCGAGAAAACTTAGCGATGTTAACCGGGCATTTCTTGAGCAAATATGCGAACTCTTGAAGATTGAAACGACGATTTCAAACGCAACTGACTATACACTTGAAGGCGACAAAAACATGCGTTTGATCAACCTTTGTTTGCAAGCTGGAGCGGACACCTATTACTCAGGTCCAGCAGCTAAGTCTTACGTAGATGAACAGCTATTCCATCAGCATGGCATCAAGGTAATCTGGATGAGCTATGCGGGCTACCCGGAATACCGCCAGCTCTTTCCGCCCTTTGAGCATGGAGTATCTATTCTCGATTTGATTTTCAATGAAGGTAAAGATGCTCATCAATACATGAATTCATTTGCGGTGTTGGGCTCTACGCCATAAGTGAAATTGTCTGTAGTCCCTGGATGAATTTAAAAACATCTTGTGGAGTGAGGGCTCGTGTCATTTGAATGCCAAACGCCAGTTCGATACTGCACATATGCAGGCTTGCATTCGGGGTTAAACGAATCCAAGGAAGCTGGAATTATCGTGACAATGAGTACTTTTGCGTTCGGAAGTACGCACTGACTTGATATTATTGTCGGATGTTGTTCAGTAGTGGCTGGTGTCGTGATGCAAACCTTACCTAGCAGCTCTTCTCCCCTTGCGCCGAAAAGCGGACTCGATGAACTCTTTCAAGAAGTTCTCAAAGTCGATCCGTCGACATTAAATGACGGGATGACTATGGATGATGTGTCTCTGTGGGATTCTCTCAGGCATATGGAGCTGATAGTTGCCATCGAGCAAAAATTTGGTTTCGAGTTGAACTTTGACGAGATTTCCAGCATGAACAGCATCGGTGGAATTCGAAAACTTGTGGATTCGAAGCTGAGCACGTGATGCTTTCTTTGGAAGGAAAGAATTGCATTGTTACCGGTGGTGCCAGCGGGCTTGGGCTGGAGATCGTCAATCAACTCGTTGCAGAGAAAGCGCGACCAATTGTTTTTGATCTTGATGAAAACAGACTTGCCGCACTAGCCGGACGAGCTGAGCTACGTACTTACTGTTGTGATGTGACAGATGAAAGGCAAGTTGAAGAGACTGTTAAGGGAATCGTCGGAGAATTTGGATCCATTGACGTACTGGTGAACAACGTCGGTGTTCTCTTCAGTGCCCCTCTCATTTCGTTGAGTCCGTCCGGCTTGAAATTACACAGTTCGCAGATGTGGGAGAAGGTAATTTCCACCAATCTTTCTTCCGCATTTTACGTGTCCAAGCACGTTGTCGAAGCAATGTTGAAAAAGCGCACCAAAGGCGTAATCGTAAATATCAGCTCCATCTCAGCGAGAGGCAATGCCGGGCAATCTGCATATTCTGCTGCAAAGGCTGGACTGGAAGCATTGACGAAAGTGTGGGCAAAAGAACTGCCGTCGATCGGAATTCGATGTTTCGGAGTGGCTCCGGGATTTTGCGACACAGAATCTACTCACGTAGCTGTGAACGAGAAGGTTTTGCAAGACACCGTGACTCGTGTGCCATTAAGGCGGTTAGGACAGGCTCAAGAAATCGCAGCCTTTGTCATCGCAGGCATCAAAAATGAGTTTCTCAATGGCAAGATTCTGGAGGTAGATGGCGGCTTGGTGATCTGAGGCGAATCAATGTACATCTATAACCTCGGAGGAAAGTTCAAGTCAGTTGCCGCGGGCAACCCAGATGCTTGTGCGCTTATTTGTGAGAACGGAAAAACAACATACCAGCAACTGGACAGCTATTCGGACTCGTTTGCTGACTATTTGATTTCTGCAGGAGTAAACCCTGGCGAGTTGATTTGCATTGCCGGAGACAAGAGCCCGCAAACGATTGCCTGTATTATTGGCACCTTGAAGGCTGGTGTTACATACAGTGTATTTGATTCGGAAAGTCCGATTGCACGGCTGGAGAAGATATTTCAACGCTGCAATCCAAGCCTGATCATTTGTGACAGTTCTCTGCGAGCTGGAATTGAAGAGACTGGGTACAAGACGGTGGATCGCGAATCAATCGACTTTGATAGACCAGTCCAAAACAAGTTGCAGTTGCATCGCCTTCTCCAATCAACAGCCTCTAACAGTCCGGCCTATGTCATGTTTACCTCAGGGTCCACGGGCTTTCCCAAAGGCGCCACGATGACGCATCAGAATGTGCTTAATCTGATCGAATGGAGCGTCGATACTTACTCATTTATATCGACAGACGTGCTAACCAGCGTAAATCCGCTTTATTTCGATAATTCCGTATTCGATCTCTACTCTTCGTTGTTTTCGGGTGCTTCACTGGCTCTTTTTGACGGGGCTACTGTTCGAGATCCTCGGAAGTTGATGCATTTGATTGATGAGTTTGGATGTACATCCTGGTTTTCTGTCCCCTCCATGTTGATCTATTTGCAAACAATGAGAGCGTTGCGTCCGGAAAGTTTTAGGCATATTAGGCGCATAATTTTTGGTGGAGAGGGATATCCGAAGGCAAAGCTCAAGGAGCTCTTCGATATCTTTTCTGACCGGGTGAGCTTTTACAACGTATATGGACCGACCGAATGTACATGCATTTGCTCATCCTATTCTGTCCAAAAAGGCGATTTTGTCGACTTGAAGGGTTTTCTTCCCCTCGGTGAGCTGGCGAAGAATTTTGGTGGATTGATTGTTGATGAAGAGCTTAGAACGGTTAATCCTGGAGAATCCGGAGAACTAATACTTCGAGGGCCTAATGTTGGCTTGGGTTATTATCGTGATCCAGAACGCACTGCGGCAGCTTTCATTCAAAACCCTGAACATGACTCCTTCCCAGACATTGTCTACAGGACTGGAGACCTTGTTTATCTGAATCAAGAGGACGGAAAAATTTGGATAACCGGAAGGGCTGACAATCAAATTAAGCATATGGGTTATCGAATTGAGCTGGAAGAAATTGAGAATGCGCTCAATTGTATAGAGGCGGTGGCTCAGAACGCTGTAATTCACTGCGAGATCCGCGGTTTGAGTCAGCTTGTAGCTTTCGTCAAAGCCAAAGATGCAGAATGCGAAGAGGACCTATTGAGAAGACGTCTTTCCGAGTTGATTCCTCAATACATGATCCCCACGAAGTTTCAGTTCTTAAACCAGTTGCCGAAAAACGCAAATGGAAAATTGGATCGAAAACAGTTGAAAGCGGGCTATTTGGGACAGTTGGTAAATGAATAAGGTTGTTGTTTTTGGTACCGGCCGTGGTGCAGACATTGCCCATAGATATTTGGCGAAAGATTCGGACTATGAGGTGTGCGCCTTTACTGTCGACGCAAAATACCTTCAGGTTAGTGAATTTAAGGGACTTCCTGTTGTTGATTTCGATTTGGTTCAACAACACTATTCCCCGCAAGAATACAAGCTCTTTGTGCCGTTGGGCAGTCAGGACTTGAATAAAGTAAGGTACAAAAAATACCTTGAATGTAAGGAAAAGGGATATGAGTTGGCTAGCTATGTGAGTTCGACAATTCCCTTTTCTGACGAGCTTGAGATCGGTGAAAACTGTCTTATTCTCGAAAATAACTCAATCAATTTTGATGTGAGAATCGGCAACAACGTAACCATTTGGAGTGGCAATCAAATTGGCGACAGATCTGTAATCTCGGACCATTGCTGGATTACATCACATGTATGCATGGCTGGAGACGTTACTATCAAGCCATTTTCCTTCATAGGAATCAATGCATCCATTTCCAATGGTGTCGTTATCGAAGAGGAGAACTTTATCGGTGCGAACGCTCTGATAACCAAAAGCACCGGTCCGAAAGAAGTCTACGTTGTCAGCCAGACGCCAAAAGCCGCATTCCCTAGCGACAAATTTTGTTCGATGTTAGGCAAGAACTTCTAAAGTCAATTCTTATCCTGTTTCCTTTCGAACAAGAATGGTGAATTCGTACAACCCGTAATCGTGGTTTAAGGCAACTCGTCTTGAGTAACGAGTGCAACATCTGTCGAAAAGAAAAAGTGGGTCGGCATAGTAAAGATAATCACGCCAAAACTCTTTATCGCTGTATTTGGAAAGAACATTGAATGAAAAGCCAAACCTACTGGCTTCGTTCATAGCGTCAATCGTTGTTTGTATGTACTCTAGCCAGTCATCATCGGTCGCTTCGAGGCGCACATTGAAGATTCCGCTGGCAATCGTGTAATCAGCAGGTTCCAGATTTGATGCGCATCGAAGTGAAACATTATCTTTGCCGGACAGCCTCTTCTTAGCCGCTGAAATCATGTTCTGTGAGATATCTGTTCCGCGGTATGAGAATGGTTGTTTGTAGGTGCTTTCCAGGTATTCACAAAATGCTCCATACCCGCAGCCGAGGTCGTTTACTGAAAAGGGCTGATCAGCCGGCAATACTTTGCTTAACTGATAAAAGCGCATCGTCTGAGATTGTTCTGAATTCCAGTCGACACCGCGATGAGTGTCGCCGTGTGCTGTTACCTTTTCTGAATAGTAATCGCGGATTTTGTCCAGCATGTTTATGATTTGCGCCGATGCTCAAGTTCTATGCAAAAGAAAATAGTACATTATCGAAGCTCGCCTACTCGACCGCTGCGATTGCTAGTAAGGAGCCACCGACAGGTAGCGAAACACCCGCTCTTATAGCGGTTTGCTCTGCTATAAGAATTGCTTCCAGGGCTCTGTTGAGAATAAAGGGAATTTGGAACTCTCCCGTTGGGTCGTAGTCTTTAAGAGACTTGGCTTTCAATCTTGAAAGATACATCAGGGGCAAGAGGCTGGATACAAATGAGGTCATGGCAATGATGTGAAAGCCTGAATTTGTGAGTTTTGAGGCGAGCTCAGCGCGACTGTAACGCCTCACATGACAGGCGTATTCGTCAGCTACACTCCACAAGCTCATGTGCTGCGGAACAGTGAGGATAACTCCGCTTGCTTTGCCTCGCAACGCCTGGTGGATTTGTTTTAGAACAAGCTCGTCTTCTTTGATATGCTCTAAAACATCAAAAGCACCAATTACATCGAATTCGCCTTCGTAAGGAATTCGAGTGGCATCCATCTGTAGCATCTCTGCACCATTTACGTTTCGCGCTGCGACAGTCAGCGCTTCCGAATAAATTTCAGCTCCATAGAGTTTTACAGACGGAAACGCCTTTCTGATGCCGGAAAGCACATATCCTGTTCCGCATCCAACCTCGAAAAAGTTCTTCATGGCAGGAAAGTATTTTCGCAATGCCCAGATAATCAATCTGTTTCTGGCACGGAACCAAAAATTTCCAGACTCTTCGTTGTATCTGGTTGTCGGAAAGCCTTCGTTTTGTTCGGCTAAATACGGAGCAAATAGAGGATTTCCATCAGAAGCTAATGCAGGAGCGAAGTGACATTGAGGACAGGACCATCCTTGTGATTCGTAACGGTTCTGGCATCCGAAACAGATTTTCATAAAAGCCTTGTATTCACCCACCACATCTTTGTCGGCTGCAACTAGTCGTTCTTCTGAGAGACCGCGACAGGTGTGCATGTTAGACGAAAATCTGAATTAGTCAATGAAGTGTTGGTCCTTTATTTGAAATAATGTCCGTCTGGGTTTTGAAAAGAACTTCGAAGGATCGCAAATCACGATGAGCAAGTGCGCTGTTTGGAGAAAGTTAGGCAGATTGTTTGTCCCCGGGCAATATGAATGGATGCGCACACACGCTCAAAATCCATTGCCTGAATCCTTGGGCAGCGGTTTTTACCGTGTCCACTTTGCTGGTCGCGATAAAGATAATCGAGCCAGAGGCGGTTCCTTTGTATTTGATATTAACCAGCCCCAGAAGATACTTGAGCTTTGCGAGCGCCCGACTTTAGATCTCGGATCTTTGGGCGCGTTTGACGATGCGGGTGTGATGCCAAGCGCACTGATCGATTTTCGCGGGAGCAAATACCTTTATTACACGGGTTGGTCGCGCACAGTTGATGTTCCGTTTGCCTTTCATATAGGCTTAAGTGTCTCCACTGATGATGGAAAGACATATGCTCGAGCTTCACGCGCACCGGTATTGGGTCGAAATCATTTCGATCCCTATGTCACTGCTGCTCCGTATGTGCTTGAAGAAAATGGCAAATTGCGCATGTGGTATACCTCCTGCACCAAATGGGTCAGACCAGAGGGTGAGGGTCGACCGAAGCATTACTACACTGTCAAACACGCAACATCGCATGATGGATTCGATTGGGAGTGCTCTGATCATCTATGCCTGAATTACGAAGATGAGGAATACGCTCTGGCGCGCCCTGTGGTGTGGAAGGAGAATGGAAGATACGTGATGTGGTTCACTTTTAGAGGCGGAACTGAATCCTATCGTGTCGGCATAGCTACATCTGTCGACGGCATTACCTGGCAGCGCCAGCCGCAGAGCTTGGGCATCGATGTTGGGCCGGATGACTGGGATGATGAAATGATTTGTTATGCCCACCCGATCTTTTCTGACGGCAACTGTTATGCCCTCTACAACGGAAATGGATATGGGGAAACAGGCATCGGTCTGGCAGTTTTTGAGTGAGCCATTTGTACGGAGAGTCCCAATGAGTCAACCTGTTCTGGACGCTACTTCAAACCAGTGTTTCATGTGTCGAAGTCGTACGTTGCAGCAAATTCCTGCGATTTGGGATTTCTCGATGACGACTGCCGGAGTGCGAGTCGCAGAACCTCTATCGAAGTTTCAATGCATGACCTGTGGATTACTCCAAAGGGCTGAGATCAGGCATCTTGGAAGCACTGATTTCTACGAGAATCATTACAGTTTTTATGAGAGGCCAGGCGCCGGAATCTATGATCAGCCCAGGTATCGCGCGATGGCTGAGTGGATCAAGGATGCAATACCGGAGCGTTATCCTTCCACTATTCTAGATGCTGGTTGCGGAAGGGGATGGATGCTGGAAGCCATGAAAGGGGTCTATCCGGAAGCCCTTCTTATGGGCATTGAGCCTTCATCTCAAGAAAGCAAGAATGCCAGAGAGCGAGGATTCAATGTATTGGAGTGCAAAGTTTCCTCTGACGAAAAGATTGATAGAAAGTTCGACCTGATTTATTCGACAAACGTTGTTGAACACACTAGTGATCCTGCAAATTTTCTCGGCACGCTGAACGAGTGGCTAGAAGAAGAGGGTTGCATAGTAATTACCTGTCCTGATTCCTCTGTGCCTAGCTCGGAGTTCATGTTCAGCGATCAGAATTTCTCTTTTACTCCAAAACAGCTCGTGACGGTTGCGCAGTCTTGTGGACTTCACCTGCTCAAATGGCAGGGACCTCCGGCAATTGATTCTGTTCAAAATAAGCAGCTTTTGGTATTTGTAAAAGGAAAAACAAATGAGCCTCAGCTGCCGGTCGAACCGAGTCCTGCTGAATTGTTTCAGCTCCGAAAAGCGTATGTTCAGGCCTATTCCGCATGTGACGATTTCCTGCTCAAGCAGGTCTCCAAGTATGAAAACGTCTACAACTTTGGAACGAGCACCTTTAGCTGGTTGCTTAGTTGTTATTGTCCAAAATACTGGCAACGAGTTACACATTGCGTGATCGACAAACCGGAGGCTGGCAGCTCGTTTCAGAATAAGCCTGTAATTGATCGCAGCGCAATGAGTCTTACATCCAGTTCAGTTATATGCCTGGGCGTAAACCCAAAATCGCAAGCCAACTTGCAGCAGAACTTGAGCAGTCTTGGCATCGAAATTATCCGCTGGGACCATATGATCTCTTGCTAATTATCGACTCGGTTATGCATATGGTTTTAGCCAAATTCTAGTATTGTCATCGAGTGAAACTTTCCATCGTTGCCACCCTCTATAACTCCGGCCCATACGTGGAGCCGTTTTGTCAGCGCATTTGTGCTGAAGCCGAAAAGATAACTAGTGAATTCGAAGTAATACTGGTCGACGACGGCTCTCCGGATAACTCACTAAGGGTCGCCTTAGATGTGCTTTCCCGCAACAGCAAAATCAAAGTAATTGAACTGTCGCGCAACTTCGGTCATCACAAAGCGATGATGACGGGTTTAGAGCATGCACAGGGGCAACTGGTCTTCCTTATCGACGTCGACCTCGAAGAGCCGCCAGAGCTGCTTGGCGAGTTCCACCATAAGCTCATGGAAGGTGATTGGGATGTTGTGTATGGCTGCCAGGAACAGCGCAAAGGTGAATGGTTTGAACGTACCAGCGGGGCCTTTGCCTGGTTTCTTATCGATGCACTAATTACAATCAAAGTGCCACGCAATCACAGCACTGTCAGGCTGATGAAGAAGCGATATGTAGATGCCCTTACGCTGCACAAAGAGCACAAGACGGCTATTGGTGGCTTGTGGGTCTTAACTGGATTCCGCCAGCTGGGAGTTAAGTTCGAAAAGCTTTCGAGAACCGAGACCAGCTACAGATTTAGCTCTCGCATGCTTGTTCTTCTCGATAGCGTGACTTCATTTAGCGAGCGCCCTCTCTATTTTGTTTTCTATCTTGGTTTGGCAATCTTTTTCCTTTCCACGCTAGTGGCCGCAGGGCTGCTAGCAATCTGGTCTACAGGAAAAGTTCTACCAGGTTGGATTTCAGTGATGGCTTCGGTCTGGATCCTGGGTGGTCTAGTGATCCTTTCGATTGGTATTGTCGGCTTGTATGTCTCTCGAATTTTTGTGGAAACGAAAATGAGACCTTATACGCTGGTCCGTGAGGTTCATGAGTCTCCTGCGAGCAAGGACTCGGCTTAAGGAAGCGCTCGATGTTCGTTCGCACCTCCGGGAGTGTCGCGGTAGATATGCTGGGAGTATAAAGACGCCGATCCGAATGTCAGGACTCGGTTAAGTCTTAGTAAGGGTATTGTCATGAGCCCCTTTTCAGCTCTTTTCAGATTACTCTTCTATGGCAATATTGAAGTAGTCAATAGACGAGGTTTCGATTCTCAATGGGTTCCGGCAACAAGCTATTCGGTGCATACGACATACGCGGTACTTACGGTCAAGCACTCAACGAAGATTTCGCCTTCAAGCTCGGACGAGCATTTGGACGTTTTCTCTCTCCTAGCGAGCGTTTGCGGGTTTTGGTCGGGCATGACAGCCGTACTCATTCACCGAAGCTGGCGGAAGCTCTCACTGCCGGTTTGACCACAGCCGGTCACGACGTCGTCAACCTGTCTGTTGCTTCTACGCCCATGATTGCCTGGTTTGGCGCGACGAATGGTTTTGACGCCACGATTTCCGTAACCGCCAGCCATCTGGGCAAAGAGCACAACGGATTCAAGCTATACACAGGTAAGGCGAATCCGATTGGCGCCGGCAACGGACTCAAAGAAATCGAGCAAATCTTGAACAGTTTGGAACCGGTCAACGGCAAAAAGCCGGGTTCCGTATCCCAAGTTAACGGTGTGCAGCAATACATCGAGTTTTTGACTTCGCTGCTGGCGCCTCAGCGCCGCTTGAAAGTGGCGATTGACGTCGGGCACGGCGCCGCTGCCCCGGAGGTCACTGAACTGCTCAGAACATGCACTAGCGTCGATTTTATAGCGCTTGCTTGCACGGCAGACGGCGAGTTTCCCACCCGCTCTCCCAACCCGCTCGATGAAGGTGCGTTGGCCGCGTTGTCGAATACGGTCATCGAGCAAAAGTGCGATTTTGGTGTGGCATTTGACGGCGATGCCGACAGAGCAATTTTTGTCGACGAGAAAGGCGTCATGATCGGCACCGACTTGATGATCGGTTTGGTCGGCGCGCACTTGATAGAGAACAAGGGCAAGGGCACAGTCGTATTCGATTTGCGTGCCAGCCGCTCTGTCGGTGAGCATATTGAAAGTCTTGGCGGCAAGGCTGTGCGCACCGGCGTCGGTACCATGTTCATCAAGAACAACATGCAAGAGCACAAGGCACTTTTTGCCGGTGAGCTCTCCGGTCACTACTATTACGGCGACATGTACGACAGTGACAATGCTATGCGTACATTGATTGAAGTCATCAATCTGGTTTCGAGCAAAGGGCACCCCCTTTCTGCGCATATCGAGCCACTCTCCCGCTATTCATCTAGTGGTGAAATCAACTTGCGTGTAGCCGGCATCGAACAGGTTTTGCGTCATCTGGACGAAGCCATCACAGGTGGTGCCAAGGAGCATATCGACGGTTTGTCGGTAAACTTCCCACAATGGTGGTTTGCAGCCAGAGGTTCACAAACGGAGCCTGTGCTTCGCCTGACGGTTGGTGCTGTAAATCGCGAAATTTTGGAAGAGCAAACCAAACATTTGATTGGCGTTATCAATCAAGTAAAAGTGCCTGCTGTTACTTCCGACTGCAATTAGTCAGCGCAAAATTACGCTCTTCTAAAACATTTGCTCGGCTTCATTTGAAGCTTGGTAGCTGATTCACTTTGAAATTATTTTAAGGCGTTGTGGGGCCCAGCCTGTCGGCTTCTTGAATCCAGCGCATAAGGTTCCTAAGTGCCTCTAACTAAACTTGCCAACAAGTACTTTAGAATCCTCATTGATCAATGATTCGACCAATTAAAGGCAACCTTAAGGCAGATATGCCTCGTCGCACGGATATCTCTAAAATCCTCATCATCGGCTCCGGCCCTATCCGGATCGGTCAGGCTTGCGAGTTTGACTATTCCGGAACGCAGGCGTGTCAGGCGTTACGCCAGGAAGGTTACGAGGTCATCCTGGTCAACTCCAACCCTGCGACTATCATGACCGATCCCGAGGTCGCGCAGCGCACTTATATCGAGCCTCTCACCGTTGAGTTCGTGGAGGCAGTCATAGCCCGCGAAAAGCCGCAGGCCCTTCTGCCGACGATGGGTGGACAAACTGCGCTCAATATCGCAGTGAATCTCCATGAGCAAGGCATTCTTCAGCGCCACGGTGTGGAACTGATAGGCGCTACGATGGAAGCGATCAACGTCGCGGAGGACAGAGCGCTTTTCCGTAATCGCATGGTGGAAATCGGCGAACCTGTGCCGCGTTCTTTTATTGTGCATTCAATAGAAGAAGTGGAACAGTTCAAGAACGAAATTCCTATTCCTTGCATCATCCGCCCTGCATTTACACTCGGTGGTACCGGCAGCGGTGCGGCTGAGACATACGAAGAATTAGTGGCAGCTTGCCGCATAGGACTAGCTGCGAGCCCCGTCAGCGAAGTTCTTGTTGAAGAAAGCGTCACTGGTTGGAAAGAGATTGAACTGGAAGTAGTGCGCGACAAAAACGACAATTTCATTGTCGTTTGCGGTATCGAAAATCTCGACCCCATGGGTGTGCACACTGGTGATTCAATCACTGTTGCGCCGATTCAAACATTGTCTGATCGCGAATATCAAACGCTTCGAGATTCGGCTGCAAAAGTCATCCGCGCCATTGGCGTCGATTGTGGCGGTTCCAATATTCAGTACGCCGTCAATCCTGAGAACGGCGCTTACACGGTTATTGAAATGAACCCGCGCGTTTCGCGTTCGTCGGCATTGGCCAGCAAGGCCACTGGTTATTCGATTGCCAAAGTGGCAGCGAAATTGGCGGTCGGTTTTACACTCGATGAACTTACTAATGATGTAGCCGGAATTTCTGCGTGCTTCGAGCCGTCGATCGACTATGTTGTGACTAAGATTCCCCGTTTCAATTTCGACAAGTTCTACGGCGCTAAAGATAACCTCGGCACGGAGATGCGCTCGGTAGGCGAGGTTATGGCAGTCGGAACAACTTTTGCCGAGTCCATGCATAAGGCGCTGAGAAGCTTGGAACTCAATCTGGCAGGGTTTACCGAAACCCCTGGCCGCACTTGTCCAACTCACGAAGTCTTGACGAAGCGTTTGGCTACTCCGTCACGTTATCGTTTAACCGACATCGCTACAGCATTCGCTCAAGGCTGGACGGTTGAAGAGGTTCAAAGGGTTTCGAAGATAGATCCGTGGTTCCTCCATAATCTCAAGGAAATCAGCGATAACGAACTTGGCGCTCGCTCTGTCATTGCCAAAATTATCGAAAACTTCGGCTTGAAAGCGCTTTTCCAAGAATTTGAGGCGGGCTTGTTGAAATGCCTGAAGCGCGAGTTTTTCAGCGACGCTCAGATTGCATCATTCATAAATGCAGCGGTCGGTCGCGAGACGGCTACCGAAGGTGCAATTTATGCCTTCCGTCAACGTCTTGGTTTGCATCCGGTATACAAAGCGATTGACACTTGTGCCGGGGAGTTTCCGACCAAAACGAATTATCTGTATTCCACTTATGCTCCCGCTCGCGAAGAGTACAAACCCGATGACGCGAAGAAAGTAGTCATCTTGGGCAGCGGTCCAAACCGCATCGGACAAGCGATTGAATTTGATTATTGCTGCGTTCAAGCAAGCCTGGCAATAAAAGAGCAGGGCATGAAGGCGATTATCGTCAATTGCAATCCTGAGACCGTCTCGACGGATTACGATGTTTCCGATGTTCTCTATTTCGAGCCTCTCACGCTCGAGTCTGTAAGCAACATACTTTCGCTTGAGAAGCCGGATGGAGTGATTGTTCAATTCGGCGGACAAACACCGCTCAATCTTTCGGAGAAGCTTGAAGCGCGCGGTTTCAAAATTCTTGGTACTTCGGTTGAGGCGATCAAGCTTGCAGAAGATCGCTCTCATTTCCGTACTGTGCTTTCCGAATTGGGAATCAGGCAACCTGAAGGTGCGATTGTGCACACCCGTGAAGAAGCGCTCAAAGCAGCTAGATTGTTGGGCTTCCCCGTATTGCTCAGACCAAGTTTTGTACTCGGCGGGAAAGCCATGCATATTGCGCGATCTTCCGAGCACCTGCTCGAACTCATTGATTCCATCTTTGCGGCCTCTCCGGATCAGCCACTTCTCATCGACCGTTTCCTCCAGCATGCAGTCGAAGTCGATGTCGACGCACTTTCGGACGGCGAAACAACTGTTGTCGCCGGTGTCATGGAACACGTTGAGGAAGCTGGAGTTCACTCCGGTGACAGTTCATGCGTCTTACCTTCTGTTTCAATATCTGAAGAATTGAAGTCGCGCATTATCGCCGCTACCGAAGCGATTGCTGAAAAGCTTTGCGTCAAGGGCTTGATGAACGTTCAGTACGCAATCAAGGATGGCGAGCTATACGTGCTCGAAGTCAACCCACGCGCCTCGCGCACCGTTCCCTTTGTGTCGAAGGCGACCGGAGTGTCTTGGGCGAAACTGGCGACCCGCGTAATAATGGGCGAGAAGTTAAGCGATCTGAAACCGCTGATTAAGCCGGTCGACAACGGATACTCTGTGAAGGCGGTTGTGATTCCGTTTGAACGGTTTGTCGATGCTCAAGTTTGCCTCGGTCCTGAGATGCGTTCGACCGGTGAGGTCATGGGTCAGGGTGCCACTTTCGAAGAAGCTTATGCCCGGGCCCAAATTGCGTCCGGAAAGCCATTGCCTGTAAAAGGACCTGTCCTGATCGCCGCTTCAGAGCTTCTGGTTGGCGAAGCGCTCAACGTGGTTGATGTTTTCCGTCGCCATGGCACTGAAGTGATCGTCACTTCCGAGGTTGCCGATTCATTTGATCCGATGAATGCGGACGCCGAAATAGTCGATTTGACAAATTGGCGCTTGGAAGATATCGCCGCGTGGATGAAGGAAGCCGGCATCAAGAGGGTGGTAAGTCTGTCACCTTTCGATAAACTCTGTCCGGTTCAAGCCAAAGTCCGCAGAGCCGCCGTGGGGCAGGCTATTCCGTTGAGTTTGACGACCAGAGATGCAATTGGTGTTAGCCAGGCAACAATGACAGTGTCGAAGATGAGTCTGCAGTTGAAGGCGATACAAGAACGCCGTCCAGCCGCTCCAGCGCCGGACTTTGCCGGAGTTCCAACGGCTCCCGTCGGACAGTTCAGCCTTTAAAAAGTTTAACCGCCTTTCAACCTGATATTTCAGTCAGGACTAGACGTCAGCGTACGGACTATCATTGTGCCGACGGCATCCTGGCCGTCTTTCAATTTCCATGGAAGGCTATAAGGTGAGCGAAAAAGTACGCATACTGGGAATCTCAGCCTATTACCACGACTCGGCTGCCTGCCTTGTGGAAGACGGCGTAATCGTCGCTGCTGCGCAAGAAGAACGTTTCACGCGTGTCAAGGGCGATTCTAGTTTTCCTCACAATGCGGTGGGCTTCTGTCTTGAAGCCGGCGGCATCACCGAGAAGGACATCGATTATGTGGTTTTCTACGAAAACCCATACGCCAAGTTCGACCGCCTTCTGACCACGTATCACGCCACGGTTCCTGCAAGCTTGCCGTCATACCTGCGCAGTTTGCCAGTATGGCTGACGCAAAAGCTGTGGATGCGCAAGCAGATTTCTGAAGAGCTGGGCGTAAAGAAGCACGTTTATTTTTGCGACCACCACCTCTCGCACGCGGCCAGCGCATTTTTCCCGTCGCCGTTCGAAGAAGCCGCTGTGCTGACAATCGACGGCGTTGGTGAATGGTCGACAACGACATATGGTGTGGGCAGAGGGAACGACCTGAAACTGCTCAAGCATATTCGCTTTCCCAACTCACTTGGTTTGTTGTATTCGGCTTTCACGTATTACACCGGTTTCAAAATCAATAGCGGTGAGTACAAGCTGATGGGCCTGGCACCTTATGGCAAGCCGGTCTATGCGCAAATGATTATGGAGAAACTGATCACTGTTGATGAACAGGGAGCAGTGGCTCTCAACCAGCATTATTTCGATTATGTCGGCGGCTTGACGATGACGAATAGCCGATTTGATGAGCTTTTCGGCGGACCACCGCGCGAACCGGAGTCTCTCATTCGCCAGAAAGAGATGGACATCGCCGCCAGTATCCAGAAAGTATTGAACGACATTCTCATCATCATGGCGCGCCATGTGAAAGAAGCGACCGGAATGAAGAATCTCGTTCTCGCCGGTGGGGTGGCACTGAATGTGGTGTCAACCGGTATCCTTTCGCGCGAAGGTATTTTTGACGAGATTTGGATTCAGCCTGCAGCCGGAGACGCCGGTGGAGCGCTGGGCGCCTGCATGTGGATGTGGCACCAAGTACTTGGAAAAGGCAGAACAGTTCAGAAGCCCGATTCGATGGCCGGCGCTTTCCTCGGTTTGGAAATACCTTTGTATTCTGATGAGGACGATGCGGTTCTCCGTCGCATGGGGGCCGTCTGGGAAGAACTCGATGACGACGAGCTGGAAGATGCAGTTGCCGAATCCATCGACAATGGCGAGATTGTTGCAGTTGCCCGAGGCAGAGCTGAATTCGGCCCACGTGCCTTAGGCAGCCGTTCGATTCTGGCTGACGCTCGCAGCCAGAAGATGCAAAGTCACTTGAACCTGCAAGTGAAATTCCGCGAGAGTTTCCGTCCGTTTGCACCGATGGTTCTTGCCGAGGACGCGGAGGAATATTTCGACATCCGCCAGGAAAGCCCGTACATGCTGCTCTGCTACCCCGTTTTGGAAAAGCAGAGAATTCCTGTACAGGACAAAGGTCTCTTCGGAATTGATCTGCTCAAACAACCGCGTTCCAAGTTGCCGGCAGTCACACACGTCGACTACTCCGCGCGCGTGCAGACCATCGACCGCACTCGAAACCCGTTTATTCATTCTGTTATTAGCAAATTTAAGAGTCGCTCCGGCTGCTCCGTAATCGTCAACACCTCATTCAATGTGCGTGGAGAACCGATTGTGAACACCGCAGAAGATGCCTACCGCTGTTTCATGGCGACCGAAATGGATTGCCTGGTCATCGGTAATAGATTCTTCAGAAGAAATGACCAACAGCAAAAGCCGCTCAGCGAAGAAGAAAGATCCGCCTGGTTGAGGAGGTTCGACCTTGACTAAGACTGCAGTAATCGAAAAGGCGCAAGTCGCTTTCAAGCCTGATCGCCAGGCTCGTGGCTCCGCGCACATGAGCTCGTACATGAAGCGCCTGCATCTTCGCAGAGAGCGCGAGGCTCTGAAAAACAACATCATCTTCGGCCTGACGTTCGGCTGGGTTCTCACCTTGATGGGAGCGTTCAAAACCTTCATCCTGCTCGAGGGCGGCGTCTCTCAACTCTTGCTGGTAGCAGGATTGGCTTTCCTGGCGACGACACTGGTTGCGCCTGGATTGATGATTTATCCGCACCGAGTGATGAAGGGGATTGCCACTTTCGTCGGTACGAATTTGTTCAAAGCAATTCTCACCGTTGTTTATTTCCTCACCATCCTCCCGGCCGGACTTGTTTATCAAAAGAAGAACAATCACGAGCCGTTCTACTCCTGGTCGCTCGGCAAGCCGGCGCGCATTGAAGGATGGACGGACAAAGTGGCATCGGATGAGAACGGTAAGGCAACGGAATACAGCCTGCCTGGCTGGTTGCAGCCCCTTTCAGTGGTGATTTACTTCGCTCGCAACAGCCAACTTCTCTTCCTTCCTTGCTTAGTTGTGCTGCTGATGCTTGGCTTGATTGGCGTTTTTGTTCAAAGTAGCGCGCTTGCCCCATTCATCTATACGCTGTTCTAAGGGGAAGGAATTGCTGGAATTAGCTAAAAAGCCGAAATCAAGGAATTCGACCCCTCGCCACTTGTCACTAAGGACGGTGGCGCTGACGTCCTTTTGCTATTTTGCCGCATCACTCGCAATCATCGGCGCAGCCGCATTTGCGCTGGATCGATGGGTAATTCCTGAGCTGGAAAATCGTGGTTATCTGGAATCTCATTTGTGGTCAAATGAGAATCATCGACTCAATCACTTTACCTATTTGAAGAATGACGCGCGCAAAGAAGATCCAGTCTGGCGCTCGCAGTATATCCCTGTTTCAGCCGCGCATCCGGGCAAGAACGCGAAGAGAATTCTCGTAATCGGGGACTCATTTGTTTGGGGCGATGGTTCCAATAACGTCAACACACTCTGGTGGCGTCAGTTGGACCTGGAATTAAAACGTCGTGGTTACGGTAATGTTGAGGTTATTGCCGCTGGTTTGAACGGCGCCAGCACACACGATCAACTGAACTGGCTGAGTACCATTCTGCCCAAGTACAGTCCCGATCTCGTTATTTTCGGCTGTGTGACAAACGATCCAGACGAGAAAGATAACAACGGCAAGCCATACCACAAGCTGATGCCTAAAGAGTTGCCGGCAGAGAAGAAGGCGGATTCGAAGTTAAGTCGCTTGCTGCCGAATCTAGCCGGGCAGTTGGATCAGATCAATAAACTGTCACGCCAGGCGCATTTGAGCCAGAAGTCGACGGCGTTGGAATACGCCGACTGGGAACTTGCTCTTTTGAAAGGTCCGAATTTCCAAGCGTATAAGAAGACCGTATCTACAGTTTCTGAGACATTGAAAGCCGCTGGTGTTCCCGCTTTCGTAATATCTTTGCCGGCGGGCTTCCAAAACAAGACGAAAGAGAACACCGCTAGCGGGCAAAATTATTTCGAGAGTGTAAGGTCATACAATGCGGAGCGCTTTTCCGCACTGGCACCCGTATTTAAATCATCGGGTTTACTGTTCGTCGATACAACTGAAAGCTTTGCCAAGGCAGCTGCTGCAGATCCTTTGTTGAAAGCGAGCGGCTCATCATTGCGCCTCGGAATCAATCCGGGCAATGGGCATCCAGGACCGTTCTCAACGCACTTTTATGCAGTTACGGCTGCTGATACCATCGAACGCAATTTCCCCACTCTCTTGAGCAAATCAGACACTTCTGCCGAGGCATCTGATGTAGCAATTAACGATTGCATGCCGCCGACCATGAACGTTCGTGCTGATGAGAAAACCGCCGGCGCTTTCGAATTCACATACCCGCCGGATGTTGCCGACCATACTTTGTTCATGCCCCTACGTCGTCGGCATGCGCAGTTGTCACTGAAAACGCCAGCCAGGGTAGGAAAGATTGAAATCAGTGGAGACAACCTCGCCGCAGCTCAGATTTATCCGAGTTTCTACAATGAAAAGCTTGGCTACGCGCCTGACGAGTTTGCTTCGCTGCCTTTGAAGAAAGGCAACAAGCTGACATGGGAGTTGGGCGATAAAAAGCTGAATGCCCTGAAATTGCGAGCCAGCTTCACTGGAAGCAATCAGGTATTGAAGATTCGCTTTTCGAAATAGTTATCCAATCGTTTGCGGTACGCCGTCTCAACCTGCAGAGACTGAGTTTACTGTTGCAGCAGACGTGCTTGCGGTAAGTCGTTCGGGATTTCCAGGTTCAACACATCATTCAGTTGCAACATGGAGAATTCCATAGTTTGCGATGACTGCAAGAGTGTGCGTGCCAGGTCGCGAGTTTGCACTCTCAACTCAGGCACTGCGACTGTCTCACCGCGCAGTCCCATAGTAGATGTGCCGAGCGTGAATAGAACCTTGCTTGGTTTTTGATTGGCGTCCAGTACTGCACCATCTGTGCGGACGCTGATGCCCAGACCTGAAGGATGAGGGTGAACAAGTTCTCTGGTGAGCAAGGATTGCGCCAGGGTAGATTTAGACCGGCGGAAATCCGGCGAAAATCCCGAGCAGTTGACCATACGCTTAACCTTCAATTGTTGCGGCTGACCGCCCCCACGCGGCATGATTGTGGCTATCAGTGCTTCTGAGGTTTCATTGACGCTGTAGAGTCGCCCGGCTAGTACTTTGAGTTTGCCTGACTGTGTGAGTCTTTCGATTTCATCACCAATTTCAGGCGCCATACGGTGGCGGTGTATGTCCCAATAGGTGCGAATATGTCTCAGGAAACGCTTCTTTTGTTTGTCGCTGAGAGATGCCCAAAGCGCTTGAGAGTGGGGTCTCAGAGAGTCAATGACTTGCCGCCAATCGCTCACTTCCATTTTTACAGTGGAAGCGTTGTCGAATAGATGTTCGAAAGAACCGCTTCTGATGGACTCCTTCACTGCTTTGAAAAGTGGAATGAGATCGCCGTACAGCTCTTGGTTCAATTCAGTCTGAGCAAAAGCCGGAACAGGAGTCCTCGAGTGGGCACGTGGTAAAAGTCCATGCCGGGAAACTGCGTAGAGCGTGCCATTGAAGCCACTGTGGACCAATTCAAGCACTTTGTCGACCATTGTTAATCCAGTACCGATCAAAAGCAAGTCACCATCAATGGTGTCGGATTCGCCAATGTTCCATCTCCAGGGATTGTTGATGTAGCGCTCTGAATTTGCGATGCCTTGAGAGATTCCGCTGGGTGCCGAAGGGCTGAAATTGCCGGTGGCGATGACGACTTTGTCAGCGACAACCACATCGCCGCTTGCTAATTTCAGAACTGCTTTTGTCTCGTCCTGGATCATTTTTACCGAGAGGACTTCGTCTTCGCAGCGCTCAAAGGTGACCAGAGAAGGAAGTTGGTTTATTGCTGATTGCAGGATGTTCTGAATGTACTCGCCGTATAGAGAGCGGGGTACAAAGGCTGTTTCGCTCAATTTTGGTAATTTTGTTCGGGCCCACTTCAAAAAGTGCAGTGGTTCGTCCGGAAACGCGCTCATACGACCTGCCGGAACGTTTAGCAAGTGTCCCGGAAACTGGGTGGAATAGGCGACGCCTTTTCCGGTTTGTTCTTCCGCTTCGATCAGAACGATTTTGATCGGTGAACTCGCTTGCTGGATAAGGTTTACGGCAGTGAGAGTGCCGGTAAAGCCACCACCAATAATTGCTACTGTTATCATGCTAAAAACCTTGAAACGAAGCAGTCGATTAACTAGCGGCTCGATGAAGCAGCGCTCAGTGCTTCTGCCAGTGCATCTTCCTTAGCTAGTTTGCTCTCTCTGTTTTCCGCGAAACCTGCGGTGGCTATATTGCCTTCAAATCCCTTGCCGAGCTTTTCTTGAATGAGATAGGTGGGGCGTCCGCGCAGCTCTTCCAGTGCGGTGGAAAGGTAAATAGCGACAAGCCCTGTGGAGAGGACTTGAACACCGGACAAGATCAACAAGCCGGCCATGACAAAGACGAATGGCTGTATAGCCGGTGCTACAGCAAAAGCGACTGCCAGGGTGAGCAAACCGAGAGCACCAAGAATGCCACCAGCTACCGGTATCAAAAACAGCGGCGCGACGCTGAATGCGAGGATGCCGTCAAATGCCAGGCGCAGTAATCTTCTGATCGTGTAAGTGCTCTCGCCTATCTCTCTGGCGCCACGGTCAACCGCAATACCGACTTGCTTGAAGCCGAGCCACGGTACGAGCCCGCGCAGGAAGCGTTTCTTTTCGGGCAAACGGCGAAGAGCATCGACGACTTTTCTGTCGATGAGACGGAAATCTCCTGTGTCACGTGGAATCTCAACTGCGGAAACAGAAGAAAGGACACGGTAATAGAGGAATGCGAAGAGACGCTTCGGCACGCTGTCTTTGCGAGTCGAGCGAGTGGCGTATATAACGTCATAGCCGCGGCGCCAAAGTTCCATCATTTGAGGAATCAGCTCAGGCGGATCTTGCAAATCGGAGTCGATATTCACGACCGCCTTGCCGTCAGAATGATCCATGCCGGCTGTAATTGCAGCTTGCTGTCCGAAGTTGCGCGAAAGATTGATCAGTTTTACATAGGGAAACTCACCGGCAATTTCTCTAAGCGCGCGCGTGGTACGGTCGCCTGAGCCGTCATTAACGAAGACGACTTCGTATTTGATAGAGACTACAAGCAGTACTTCTTCCAGCCGCTGGAGCAGCCGGATGAGATTGCGCGGGTCTTCGTTGTAAACAGCGACTACTACGGATAGATCAGGTGTTGCCACTAGCATGTTTCCGGAACTGTAAAACTGCGAGAAAGTATAAATGTATACCTGTACGAAATACTCTCAACAACTGACGAATTGTCGTACAAATTCAAGGCTGAGGTCAACTTGTCAGCTTCTAATGTCAAGAATTCCGCGAGCTTGTAAAGGCGGCGCCTGTCATGTTGCTAAGCTGGATTTAAGGAAGTGATCCACTCCCAGGTTTGGCGAAGACCCGCGGCCAGCTCTATTTCCGGCGTCCAGTTCAAATGTTTTTGGGCCAGCTTAATGTCAAGAACATTGGCTGGAACGTCTACAGCCCGGGCTGGCGTGTAGTTTACGTTGACCGGCCGGTCTATATTTTTCTTTATCTCAGCGACGATTTCATTTAACGAATAGCCTCGCCCGGCTCCAATATTGAATACGCGAGGGTCATTGCGGCCGGCTTGATACTCTGCTGCAAGGATAAGTGCTTTTGCGGCGTCAGTAACATAGACGTAATCACGCACTACTTCGCCGTCACCGAAGATGCTGATGGGCTTGTTTTCAGCGACTGCTCCCAGGAAAACTCCGATAGCTCCTTGCTTGGCGTGGGGGTTTTGCAGCACACCGTAGGGATTGGAAAACCTCAGGACCGCATAGTCTTGACCCCATTGGCTGTAAAAAAGGTAGAGATACTTCTCAATTGCGAGCTTCGTGATGCCATAGGAGCAAATAGGCTCTGTTGTATGGTCTTCGGGAATGGGAATGGCTTTTGGAACACCGTAAATTGTTCCACCCGAGGAAATGAACACGACCTTTTTTACGTTGGAATTGCGACACGCCTGGAACAACTGCACCGAGTCTTCGAGATTGGACTTGATGTCATAAATCGGGTCTTCGTTGGACGTTTGCGGCACTGTTGTGTAGGCCAGATGGAAAACCCAATCAATGCCCTCGACCGCAGCAGCCACTTCGCCATGATTGCCAAGGTCGCCGCTCAGACTCTCAACTTCTTTTGGTGCTTCTCTAAAGCGGCTCGGATAGCGGTCTAGGACCCGTACCGAATGTCCCTGGAGAAGCAGTTGATCAACTAAGTGGCAGCCGATGAAGCCGTTGCCGCCTATTACAAGCGTTTTCATGGGCAATATGTTAGCACGTGATGAAAGCGGCTCCCTTTCGTCTGTTTCAGCTATTTCTCAAGCAGATGTCGGAATTTTCAGAAACGGCGCGTATATCTTTTCGATGTCGTCGACCATCACCTGCACGCTTCGTTCGTCCTTGATATTGGAGCGAAACCCGTCCAACAATCCTTTCTCCGTGACCACGCGGAAAAGTTGCTCCTTTAGCGATTCGACAGAATTGAGTTTGAACAAAAGTCCAGTCTTGTTGTGAGCGATGATTTCCGCCATGCCGCCCAAGTCCGTAGCAATTAAGGGTGTTTTCGTTGCCAATGCCGACTGCATCACCAAGGGAGTGTTTTCATACCACCTGGATGGAATCACTAGAACGTCAATGTTGGAGAGAATTTCACCGAATTTCTCCTGGGGAAATGTTCCTTTGAACGTAATCTTTTCTGCGTTAACCGAGCCGTCTCTAGCCATATCCAGCAGTTTCTTTCCGTATTCAGGAAATTGGTCGGTCGAGCCGTAGATGGAAAGCTCGCAATTTGCATCCGGCGGCAAAGCAAGAAAGGCTTTGATCAGCAGGTCAACACCCTTATGCTCGAAAAGAGTACCGATGAAGGCAATTCTCACTCGTGGAGAGTGGGTCTTTTCCGTGTACGGAGTAAGCGCTTCCAGGCGTATGCCGAAAGGTACGTGGTGAATCAACTTTTTGTCGATGCCATTCTCCACGAAAACATCATGCATTAGTTTCGTCGGCACAAGAATCGCCTGCATTTTGTTAGCGGCTGTGCGTAATTTGCCCGGGCGGTTCAAGGTGGCTTTTGTTGCATCCGGAAGTTTTGCCGCAATATAAGCGGAATACGCAACCTTCATCGCCGCATCCTGGAGGACCGATGCGCCTTTTTTAGTCGCTGGATATTTAGCTCCCAGTGCTTCCTTAAACTCAGAAAGTGGTGGAAACAATTTTGGCGTGTAGCAATCCAGGCACTTGAGCGCACCTGGACCGGGACCTCGGCAAACCGTACCATCAGGGCGTTTTAGCTGAACGATTGGGCAGACGAACCAGAAGTCTGTGGAGTAGAAGACTATCGGTATGTTCATCTCATGAGCTACGTCGATAATTGCTGCTGAATGATTCTGAGCGTGAACTATCTGGACTAGATCGGGTTTGAAATCGCTCAAAAGTTGCTTGAAATGCTCGGCGATGTGCGGGTGTTCGTATTCATATGAGAAGCGATAACCCTTGAGTCTGAGCGCTTCTTCAATGACGTGAACTTTTATCCCCTCGTATTCATAACTCGATGTCTGGCTCTCATGCGTTTCCTTTCGGCGCGCATCTACGTCAGGTGGATTGGCTGTCACCACGAGCACTTCATAGCCGCGCGCTTTCAATTCCTTGGCGATATTCAATGTGAGCACTTCCGTGCCCGCGCGATGCTCGGGAAAGAACTTATGGACGGTGAGTAGAACCCGTTTCATTGTTTTGGCTTGTGATCACGCTTGCGCTTGCATGGAGCTTGTTTAGCCAAGCCCAAACATCTGCTCTTTGCAGAAGAATAGTTTACTGCACGGCAATTGGTTGTTTTTCCTGCGTACGCGTTTTCTTGCCTGCCGCGTCTTCCAGCATCGATGCGAGACTCATTGTCACGCTGAATTGCTCTTTCTGCTGAGCTTCTACGGCTTCTTCCAGCCGAGCGATGAATGCCGGAGCAGTGGCGTGTTTGCCTGCAACTCTTCGGTAGCTGGAAACAAGCAGGTTGGCTGCCGCCAAGCGCGGACGTTTCTTCAGGAAGCGGAACCAGTGGCGCGTGCGGAATGCCAGGGATTGTTTCGAGAGAGTCTCGAACATCATTTGTTCGTAGGCGCACAAGACTTCAAGCGCATCTCTCAAGCTTCTCTGCGTTCCCCTCATATAGAGCGGGTCGGATTTTCTAGCTGCGAAATGTGCCTTTGCCTGCTCGTAAAGCTCAATTTTTTCTTCTGCTTTGCGGGCCAGATTGAGATTAGTCGCCACAAACTCTCTTGCATTTTTACCGAATTGCAGACGCATTTTTTCGTCTTTCAGCAATGTGATAATTGCGTCAGCTAGCGCTTCTGCAGAGCGAGGAGGCACAATCAAACCGCGCTCGTTATGCAATGCGTACTCGCCCATGCCACCGGCTGTGGTGGCGACGACCGGCTTGCCGCTGGCCAGACCTTCAATGCAAGTGAAGGGGGCATTATCGTACAGAGAAGGGACGACGCAGAGATCCGCTGATCGCACATAATTGGGCATTTCCATCAGTGGAATGTGCGGAATAAATGTGACTTTGTCCAAGCAGTTGTTTTCGGACAGGCGTTTCTTCAGCCAAGCAAGCATTGAACCGCCGCCTGGTGCGGCGTTTGTGTCAGCGCCCACGCAAATAAATCTGACATTGGGCACGGCTTTGACGACGGCAGGCATCGCCTCGACCAGGTAGTGAATACCCTTGCGCTCTTCCAATCTTCCGGCAAAGAAGACTGTCAGATTGCCATCTTCAGCCAGTGCACGTGGACCTTCTGGTTTGAATTTATCTGTGTCGACGGGATATTTGATCACTCGAATTCGTTCGAACGGATACCCCGTGTCCTCGGCTACGAATCCAGCCAGGTTGGCACTGGGTGATATCACTTGATCGGCAAGCAGTATTCCGATCCGCTCGAGAATACAAATCAGTCTATTGTCGAACGACGGTGTGACGCCGTGGAAGCAATCACTGATGAATTTCGAGTGGGGTGTATGCAGGTGAATGACCAGGGGCAGTTCGCGCGTCATTGCGTGGAACAGTCCGCCGGCAAGATGCTCAGGCACTTCAACGACTTCAAATGGTTTCTCTTTGTGCAATTCCATGAATCGCATCCACAAAGCAACCGTTGTCTTGATGACATAGTGGCTGGCAGGCGCGGCGACAAGCGTCAGGTTCAGCTCTTCCAGCAGGTGCTTCCAGGCAACGCGATGGACCAGAACTCCCTCTTCAAGCGACGAGCGAGCGGCATCGCCTGCGGAAAGGGAGATGACTTCAACATCGTGCCCTGCCCGAGTAAGCGCATGGGCAATGTGATAGTTGAACGCGCCGACGCCACCCCAGCCGGTATCCGGCGGGTATTCGCGCGAAATTAAGCAGATTCTCATAGTCCCTCGTTTTGTTTCCGGTCGGGATGGATGCCGAAACCGTGCTTCAACCAGCTTCTAGACCTTTCCGGCTTACAACATGGCATCTTATACAAAGTTATGTTCCTAGTCATTAGGCCCAATTTACAGGCTGTTCGCGCGTGAGCTGCAAGAGAGGTTCTGATGCGTGCTGGCGGCTCGATACTTGCCGACAGCCGGTGGTCGTGCCGTAGCCATTGCTCCGACCCGTGAAAGCTCGGTTAAGTCTTGGTAATCATTTACCTGCTCAATTTTCCTAACGATTTCAGCTAGTCTTCCAGTGGAATTTGTGAAGATCGAAGAGGTAACAGTGCAATGATTCTGGTAACCGGAGGCGCCGGCTATATCGGCAGCCACTTCGTCCGATACTACACACGGTGCCGCCCTGCGGACAAAGTGATCGTTTTGGACAATTTGGTGGAAGGGCATCGTGAAGCAATCGATGGACTCGCAAATGTGCAGTTCGTTCAAGCCGATATCAACGATTTTGATACCGTTAAGAAAATTCTTGTTGAACAAAAAGTTGATGCGGTGGTGCATTTCGCATCCTACTGCTACGTCGGTGAATCCCAGGAGAATCCCAGCAAGTATTACCAAAACAATCTTGGTGGTTCAATCAACCTTTTTCGCGCGATGGATGAAGCTAGCGTGAGGAAATTGGTTTTCTCTTCGAGCTGCGCAACATACGGTGTACCGGTGCGGCTTCCGATTGACGAAACGCATCCGCAAAATCCGATCAACGTTTATGGTTTGACGAAGATGTTGATTGAAAGAATCCTTGATGGCTACGCTTATACCAAGGGTTGGAGTTTCACCGCTTTACGGTATTTCAATGCCGCCGGAGCGGACAAGAGTGCTCTGATTGGTGAGAGTCATGCTCCTGAAACTCACATCATTCCCCTGGCTTTGAAAACTGCGCTGGGCACAAAGGAGCTATTGCAGGTATATGGTGATGATTATGATACGCCTGATGGCAGCTGTATCCGCGATTACATCCATGTTGAGGATCTGGCTTCCGCGCACCTTCTTGCTCTAGAAAAACTGCCAGAGCAAAAGGGCGGACAATGCATAAATCTTGGTACCGCTCATGGTGCGTCGGTCAAGGAAATCGTTGCGCTTTGCGAAGAAGTGACGGGAAAGAAAATCAACCATGCTTTCAGTCCGAGGCGTTCCGGAGATCCCGGTCGTTTGGTCGCCGATGCTTCAAAGGCAGCCAGTTACCTCGGTTGGCGTCCGCAGCATGATTTACGTTCAATCATCGAAACTGCTTGGCAGTGGGAACAAAACAAAAAATACTAGAATGGTTTCCAACGCACGAATCGAATCTGCCTTACGTGGGTCTTTTGTTCTCTTCTGCTCATTGCTAGCACTTTCGCTTGTGTTCGTTTTGCCGCACGGTAAGCTGTTTGCCGAACAAGGATTCAATTGGTACGTCAATGCAGGTCAACGCAATTTGCTTGCTCCTCGCATTGCATATGCGATTTTTTGTGCAGCTTTATGTTTGTCCGCTCTTGTACTTTCTCGCTATCAAGCTAAGTGGGCTCAATCTGCGTCGGGAAAAACCGCATTCGCATACCTTATTCTGGGCAGCGTGATCGTCTTTTGTGCGGCTTCCATTTTTGCTGTCATTGGTGAGCCTGCCGTAGTTTTTGCAAGTCTGCTTATCGCAGCCATTGGCTATTTTGCCTTTGGAAGGCTGTCTGTGAAGGTCGTTGGTTTGTTGTCGTTTTCTGTTGCTACCATCGTTTTTCTTTGCTCTGTTATTCCGGGGCTGACTTCGACTCCCGATCTCTCGGCTCACTTCCCCCAGGCGATTGCTGATATCGAATTGCATCAAGCTATGTCGACAACGGCCAGTGTGCAGTTGGCGAAGGGTGCAAAGCTTTTCGAAGCAGTATCGGCACGTTATGGAATATTGTGGCAGAGCGGTCTTGCGGCTTGGACAAATTTGGTTCAGCCACTTACTGTCGGCGATACGGTGATGTTTACGCGCTGGCTACACACCTTGTTTTTTGCGCTTGCGGCTGTTTCCTACTTCAAATTTGCGCGGTGTAATCCGCTGCCGGCCTGTCTTGCAATTCTCTTTATTGCGCCCTGGATGGAACTGAGACAATCGTATTTTGCTTTTCCTCAGGTTGGAGCCTGGCGTTATTTCGGATTTGCAGCGGTACCGCTGGTGGTGATGTTGCTTGAGCGAGCGAGCGTCTCTGCAAGATGTATTTTGCTGGGAGTTGCTGCGGGACTCTCCTTGCTCTGCGACTTCGCCTCTGGAGCTGCGGTTGCAGCTGGTTTGTTTGTTTATGTCCTGTTCCGGAATGAGGAAGGCGCGCTGATTCGGAGTCTGTCTTTCTATTTTGCCGGAATTTGCGGTTCTGTCCTCGTTTTCATTTCAGTCTTTGCCGCTCTCTTTGGCTATGTGCCTTCTATTTCCAGCTTCTTTGCGGACTTCAAAAATACAGTTTGGGAAGCGGCCGGTGGTACGGCCCCAGATATTCCATATCCGTTCGATCCTCTGGCAATCGTTATTCTTTTGCACACTGCTTATGCTTTTGTGACGCTTGCCTCCCGAGGACTGCGCTCGCTGACTATGCGTGATGCATTGCGACTTGCGCTTTGCGTTGTCTCCTTGCTCTGGTTTCTTCATTACGTCAATGAACCCAATACTTACGCACTGCGCGCCAGCCGCGTTCTCTATGGATTTTTTCTTGTTGATCTTGTTCGTGTTTTGTGGACATCCAGGAAGTACTCGACCATAGCAAAAGAGCCCCGCTGGGTGCTTTTGTTAATCCTTGCCGGCGTTATTGTTCCAGCTGCGGTTTTGTCCTATCAACCAGCCGTGGAAAAAGCTGCGGCAATGCTGAAAAATCAAAGTAAGAAAGATCGCCCAAGAATGCTGGTTTCAGGGGTCTATCTACCGGAAGAAGTTGGTACCGCATTAATTCGAAAGTCAGCCTTCATAAAGAACATCGGTGGCGATCAGCCGGTTTTTTATCTCACTGCCGATACTTCGTTCGTCTCGATATTGTCCGGAAAAATTTCCGCCGTCCCGATCTCGGATCCCTTTGGCCAGCTGGTCTTCGCTAAGCAAAGCGACCGACTAATCAAGGCGATTGTAGATAGCGGCGCACAGAGAGTTTACGTCGATGATCCGGATTGTGTCACATCAAAAGGCGCGGAGAGGCGTAGTTGTTTTGCTTATCTGCGAGTTTTGCTGGGACGAGACTATACACTCGAACGTACGGCAGACTGCTGGCAAGTTTGGAAGCGAAAGATTGATTGAATGGTTCAGTTTTCTGATGCTTTCAAATTCAATTCCAGCACGAATAGCTGCCCATCGGTGCGCGCAGAAACGCCCCTGCAGATGCGCGAGGGCCCTAGGCAACACTCGCGCATAGGGCTTGCACCGAAGCGGGCAGTGCACTAGTCCTATACTTGAATTATACATACAAATGTATGCGTGTCAAATATGTGGTTCGCGTTCTTGAATCTGTTAGTTCTTTATTTCGAGAATTAGTCCGCGCGATTGACCGACTACATTTGCAGAAATGCTAATTGTGTTGATCTCTCGTCCATGCGATTCCGGGACTTTCCAGAGAAGCCACGAACCGGATTTCTGCCCGAGGTTGAACATCTCGCCGTTGTCGAAGTGCTTCTTTCCATCAACGTTGGTTACGTAGAGGGAAGCTCCTTTCAAGCCTGTTCCGCCAAGGCTAATCTCTTTTGCGTTTATGGGAGTTTCCAAATTCAGTTCTATGAATGGCTTTCGCAAAGGCATATTGCGGAAGTCGTCCGACTTCTTGGCCGGATAAACGATCACTATCTTATTGTCATTTTGTTGAATTTGCAGATTCGGAGGAATGCAGTCATTGACGCGTATTGACGTTTGTGTTGGCGACTTGCTGCTCTTGGTGCCAAGTATCGGTGCAAAATCTTTCTCTAAAACGTCTGCAGCATGTGAGCCGTATGCATGGGTCGCCCACGTGTTGGGGTGAGCGTTGGCTGGATTGATGCCGAACCAGAGCACGCCTTTCTTTTGCAGATTTTCTTCACCCTCGGCAGCCTTTATCCAGGTGTCATAGGCATCGACCACATGAACATTGCGGTCTTCAAATGCCTTTCTGATCGGAGGAAACAGGCGATCATAGTGAGCTTTGATTTCGGCAAAATCGATTTTGCCCGGACATTCATATGGCAGAAACATGATGAAGGAAGGGATAGAGAGGCTGTTGAGATATTCTGCGGTGTTGTCCAGCGTCTTGCTGTATCTTTTCCAATTTTCACCGGAAAGCATGCTGAACACCCAATTAGGTTGATTCTCTTTTGCGAATTCTCCCGAGCGCGTTTTACGCAAATAAGCTTCTCTCTGGGCGAGCAATTGATAAGAGAGGTGCGGATAAAGCCCCTTGAACGCCTCTAAGACCCCATTCTTGCGATGGGGGCGGAAGAGCAATTTCTGATCGAGACTTTCTGCATTCTGTGTAGATATCTCTTCCGCGTCGTTTGGAATGTATCCCCAAATGACCAGGTCCGGTTTGAATCTTGGAATTACCTTTTTGGCAACTTCCAGTTCCAAGCGAGTGTTTAAGCCCTGCATACCTGCGGCGATCACTTCAACGTCTTTGTAGCCGCGTCTGTCCAACTCTCTGGCAAGCTGTCGCCACCAGATGTCGTTCATGTTGCTGTACCCGTGCCCCCAGGCGAATGAATCACCCAGCACAAGAATGCGATGAGCCTTTTGTGACTTTTCAGGAACAGGCCACAATCGTGAGTGCCAGACCGGGTTGTGAGCCAGATCGGCCTTGTTTCTCGCATGCGCCCAATAATAGATGAACTCGTCTTCTTCGCTCCAGGAACTGGACACGAGTTTGCCGTCATCTTCTAGTGCGGGAATGATGAGGCGATCGAGAACGATTGAGACGAGCAACAGCAGCGCAAGAGAAAGCGAGAAATATTTAACACTAAGTTGCGGAAATATTGCCGCCTTTGCAGCGGTTTTCTCCTGTCTCTCGCTCGTTTTCTTTATAGCTTTGCCAGCAGCAATCACATTTTGTCCTTGGCTCTTTCCCTAACCAGGCGCTATCTCCGCACTGGATGTTCTAAGCATGCCAAGTATTCTACCTGCGCTACTCGCTTTGCACGTTAGCCGAATCTAAACGCTGCCCTATTTGCCTCTAGCACGTCTAAAATCCTGTTATATTCTGACCTTCAATCACGAAACCTAGTAAAGAGAGAGACGAGGTCTTCTCTGGAAAGCGACCTTAATGCGAGAGTTGTGTGAATTTTGGAACGCGTCGTCAGAGCGTAGGAAAGACAGCCTTTGTTTAGCGGCTGTTGTTTTATTTTGTTTGATTCTGTTTGGGAAAACTGTTTTCTTCGGTCAATCTATAAGTCGCGTCTATGAACTTGCCGGCATCGACTATTTGTTTGGGCAGGTAGTCAAATTTCCGACTACATATGACCTTCACTGCTTCTTCATGAAGATGGCAGGATACATGCTCGTCGCCGGTGCTTGGAGGGAAGGCACGCTGCCGTTGTGGAATCCTTACATTGGTTGCGGTGCGCCTCTTCTAGCTGAATTACAATCGATCGTCCTTTCGCCTTGGATGCTGTTCTACACATTGTGGCCCAGTCAGCCAATGCACAATTACCTCCTCGTCGCCCAAGAAGTATTGGGCGCGGTAGGCATGTTTCTCGCTGCGCGGGCGCTGGGTTTATCGAGATATGCTGCGACTTTTGCCGCGTTCATTCATTTGTGTTGCCCTCACCAGCAGTGGCGCACAGAGTTGCAGATGAATCACTCGTTTTATCCTATTACTGTTTGGTGCTTCATTCGTTTGTATCAAACCAAGAATTTCTTGTGGGCATTGGCCGCCGGGGCCGGCTGCGCCGCTCAAATTGTCTCTGGTGATGCTCAGGTGAGCTTGCTTTCCATTACCTGCGTCTGTTTCCTGTTTGCATCAATGAATTTGCTTGGCGATGCTCGCAAAGATTCGATTGTCACTCGCGTTCGTGATTTATCGATTTGGCTTGCGGTTGCCGGCGCAAATGCCTTCTGTCTTGCATCGCCTGTTTTTCTCTCCTTTATTGAGCTTGTGCGCATCGGAGATCTGTCCAAGAAACACGCCTTCTATGCTTTCGGTAATCCTGCACCGTGGGAGAGTCTGGTCTATTGTCTCTTGCACCCAGGATATGGTGGTGCGTCGCTGTATGCCGGATGTCTGACAGTGCCGTTGTTGTGCTTGTCGCTCTTGGCGATCAAGCAGCGACGTCCATACTATTTGAGTGTTTTGGTCACTGCCGTTTTTGCTTTCTTGAGCGCTTCACGCACAGGGCCTTTTCCTCTTTTGGATCCGCTGTTGGGACTTTCAGGCTTGTCTAGATTTGAGGGCATGGAGGTTTACCTTGTTCAGATTGCGTTTCTCATGGCGTTTGGTCTTGAAACGCTGGTTAATAACAAATTGACCGTTAAGAGTTGGGTTTTCGCTGTTACTTCACTCTCTTGCATTGCCGTCATCGCGCTTCCAGCTATGTTGTCGAAAGCCGGCTTCAATCCGGAGAAATACACTTTTGACCCACACGTCGATTCATATGGTTTTCAATCTCAGCAGTGGACTCTCGATGTATTTATTTTGTCTGCCTTTTTGGTGCTTATTCTCATTCGAGCAACGCGCAATATGTCGCCGCTGCTCTTGATTCTTGTACCGATTTGCCTCAATACAGGCAGTGAAGTGTTCGCCTGTCAGAAGGCTTTGCCGAATCCTCCTCGGTTCAGATATCCAAAGTGGGAAGTGTTTTCCTTTCTGGCAGAAAAGAAAGAGCGGATAGTTCCTGTCGGATACAACCTGCTTCATCCAAACGTGAATATGGTGTACCGAATTCCTAGCCTCGCATACGAGGGACCGCTCTCTCCTCCTCGGTTGCACGAATTTGTGCGCGCGGCTGGTTCGCATGCCGATGCGTTCAACAAACTTTTTCCGGACGGACCATTCAAAAAACTGCTCAATTTGGCCAGTGTTCGTTACTTCATCAGCTTCACGCCTGTGCGCAATGCCGATGAGCCGTACACGCAGCATTCTGCAGTTGTGCCCCCGGTTCGATTCAAGGGTGATGACAAAGTGCGAGTTGATGCAGCACAAGTGCATTACGACGAAATGAAAGGAGAATTCGGTGGGTATGTCGAGTTTTATGTGAAGGAGAATGAGGGCGAAAAGTACATTTTCCAACTCGTCGTATATGACGACTCCGGCAAAGTCTACTGGACTGGTGGTCCCTATTACACACGGCAGCGCGAGTACTTCAAGCTCGACACTCGACCCAAAACCTTCAGCCGCGTGCCATTGAGCGGAATAATTCCCGACATTGTGCCTGAATCCAGCAAGTTTTCCATTGGATTGGAAGTTAAGCGCGTGGAAGAGCAAAGTGCCCTCTTTCCTGAAAATGCGAGTGTTTTACGAAACACTAAGACGTTCAAAGTTGCCGAGTTTACTAAGAGAACCTTGCCGCTTGAGCCGGGGCGCCGCTTCAAAGTGGTTAAGGAATTACCCGGCAGCTTTATCCGTATTTATGAGAACCTGCAGGCAATGCCGGCGGCCTTTGTAGTGCACAAGACGCTCTTAATTGAAGGTGAAAAGGACGTCCTCAATGAGATCAGCAAGGAGTCTTTTGATCCCAGCAAAGCGGCGGTTATTGAAGACAAGAATGTGCCGGCTTTGAATGGAGAAGACGCAAAGACTGAAACTGATGAAGTCAAATTTGTACGCACCGATCTCAATACTATATCGATTGATGTTAAGACGGATACGCCGGCTTTTCTTGTTGTCACCGACCAGCATTTCCCCGGGTGGCATGCGGTAGTTGACGGCGCCGAAGTGCCAATTGCGCGTGCGAACTACTTGTTCAAAGGCATCTCCATTGCTCCCGGCTCGCACAAAGTCTTTTTCTATTTCCGGCCTACCTACCTCAGTGCTTCGCTTGGGCTATTCGGCGCGTGTATATCTCTCAATGCTGTCGCCTGGTACGTTCTTCTGGGGCGGAGGCGGAAGTCTATGTCCGGCGTGGACTCTGCCCCCTCGTAGGAGCTGAAGTTGGGTTACAAGTGAAACGGCTGATGACATCATTTTAATCAAGGTGCAAAGGCGCAATCCGGTGTCATTGGGTTCGGGGTAACTATCAATTGCTGATACGTACTTCAGTTTCCTCCTCTTGTTAAGTGCTATAAAATTCCCTGCTCTAAGGGCAAGGATCGATGAATTCCACGCTAACTCGCTTCAATATTGTAGAGGTTAGAAGAAAGGCGACTGCCGTCGCGTTCTCTGCTGTAATCACTCTGTACAACGAAGAGGGCAATATCGAGCCTCTGACGCGCTCGCTTATTGACTCTTTCCGAACCCACATGGCCGGAATTCCCTTCGAACTTGTGTTGGTGATAAACGGCTCGGAAGACCGTACAGGGCAAATTGCGCTCGAGCTGGAGAAAGAGTTTGAAGAGTTGACCCTGGTTATGGTCAAGAAGAACCGAGGGTATGGCGGTGGGACTCTAGCCGGATTGGCTAATGCCAGAGGCGACGTCATAGGATTTTTGGACGGCGATCAGCAAGTGGCGGCAGAAGATGTTGCCCGAGTGTTCAAAGCCTGCATTGAAGGCAAGCACGACATCGTCAAAATCCTGCGTGTCGTGAGAGAAGACGGACCATTAAGAGTTTTCCAGAGCCGCTGTTTCAACGGGTTGTTTCGATTGATGTTTGGCGGCACGAGCAAAGATGTGAACAGCAAACCAAAAGTGCTGAAGCGAAGAGCGCTGGAGCGTATGAATCTCCGGTCTACTGATTGGTTTTTGGATGCGGAAGTAATGATCGAAGCTGTGCGTCTCAATCTTTCGGTCCTCGAAATTCCTGTAGTCTGGATGGAAAGAGAGCATGGTTCGTCAAATATTCGTCTTTCCAGTGCGGTAGAGTTCTTCAAAAACATGATTAGGTACAGATATGGCAGAAGTTAAGTCGGCACCAAGCGCTAAAGTAGTGATCCTTGCCGGCGGGCAAGGCTTGCGCATGCGCGAGGAAACGGAGACCCGTCCAAAGCCGATGGTGGAAGTGGGCGGGCAGCCAATCATGATGCATATCATGCGCCAGTACGCGAGCTACGGGTTTAAAGACTTCGTGATCTGTCTGGGCTATCGCGGAGACGTAATCAAGAAATATTTCCTGGATTTCCATTTTCTGACCAGTGACTTTACAGTCAATCTTGGCTCTGCCGGCGGTGCCACCTTCCATGGTGATATTGAAGAAGCCGACTGGTCTGTAACTCTGGCCGATACTGGTCTGATGTCGGAAACAGGCAGCCGTTTCAAACAAATTCAAAAGTACGTTAACGGCGCTGATTTGATTATGCTGACTTATGGTGACGGTTTAGCGAACGTCGATATCGGCAGACTTGTCGAGTTTCACCGATCGCACGGAAAAATCGGCACGGTAACTGGAGTTTTGCCGCCTTCTCCTTTTGGTGAAATGAAACTGGCCGGCAATGTTGTCGAAGTTTTTCAAGAAAAACCGAATCACGACGACAAGTTCATCAATGGCGGCTTCTTCGTGTTCGATCAACGCATTTTTGACTATGTCAGCGATGCGACCGATTGCAGCTTGGAAAGAGATTGTTTGAAGAATGTCGCTAAAGACGGCGAACTGATGATGTTCCGCCACGAAGGTTTTTGGCAGTGCCTGGACACTCAGCGCGACCTCGTTCAGTTCCAGAAGCTCCTCTCTACAGGAAAAGCTCCCTGGCTCAAAGAGCGTGGAACGCAAACGCAAGCGCAGGCTCCCGTACCCGCGACCATGTTCAAGAATCAGCCGATCAACTTTGCACCGCCCAATTAATTGGGGCCGGCAATTTCAAAAAAGCTGAAGCATCAAGAGATGCTTGCCACGCTGTTTCTTCCCTTGACCAAATCTTTGTACCAGCCGACTGTTTCCTTCAGTCCAGCAGTAAAATCGTATTGTGGCTTCCAGCCCAGAACGGTATTAATTTTGGTGGCATCAAGAAACTGCTCTTCTATTTCTCTTGTCGCCGTGCCTTGAATAATCGGCTTCAAGTCTTCTCTGCCGACAACCGCAAGAATTTTGTCTACGCATTCGAGTACGGACATTGGCGCCTGGTTGCTAATGTTGAATGCTTCACCGTGTACGGATGAATCGTTCCACATGCGCTCTGCCAGCATCAAGTAAGCGTTTACTGCATCTTTGATGTAGAGGTAATCTCTCACCGGCTTGCCGTTCGATCTGATAGTTACCGGTTCGCCGCGTAGCACATGAGTAAGAGTGTCCGGCACGATGCGGCTCAAATTCAAATCGCCAGCACCGAATAGATTGCCGCAACGAGTCACACAGACCGGGACTTTGTAGGAAAGGAAATAACTGCGAGCAATTAAGTCCGCGCAGCTCTTCGATACATCGTATGGAAAGCGTCCTTGCATCGGCGCATCTTCGATATAGGGAAGAACGTCTTGGTCTCCGTAAGCTTTATCCGAGGAAGCAAGAATAATCCCGCGCAAGCGTCTGTCCGCTATGTCTGAAGCTTGTCCAAGTTGGCGTGCCGCTTCCAGAACATTCCAAGTGCCTTCGATGTTCGATTTGAAAGTGTCTAGCGGGTTACTGTTGGCAGTTCCGACAATGCTCTGAGCCGCAAGATGGAACACGAATTCGATCTTCCGGTCGCGGATGATGCTGATCATCAGATCGAGATCTTCGATAGTGCCTTCGATCAGTTCAGCATCTGCTTTTAGCTCATGGATCATGGACTCCGGCTTGTAGTCTCGGTCGATGCCTACTACATTGGCGCCCTTTTGCACCAGTGTCCTGCTCAGCCAGCTTCCGAGAAAGCCTGCACACCCTGTGACCAATACGTTTTTGTCTTTGAACAAACTGCAAATATCCCGAGTAAAGAGCGAAAGCAGCAATTATAGGTGAATCCTGTTTTTCTGTTTCAGCGAGCTGCAGCAAATGAGATGTTCTTGCCGCCTTATATAAAGCTAATCAGCGCGCAACGCTTGCGCCATTCGCCTTTCCACCGGCAACATTAAACTTGTTGCAGGCAATTTTCAATCTGATATTTGAGTCAGGAATAGAGTATTCAGAGCGACTATCATTGTGCTGACGGCGGTTCGGTCGTCTTTCAGTCGTCAAAGAAGGCAAAACGAAAACTTCGTTTACCGGGAACACCGCAGAAAATGACTAAGAGTCTGTTGGCTCCAAAAGATAGACTTCCACAAAGAAGCACTGCAAGCCGCTCTGCAAATGGTTCCGCACATCAGAGCGGATACATGAAGCGATTACAGGCTCGCAGAGACCATGCCGCTCTCAAAAACAATGTCATCTTCGGGCTTACGATTGGTTGGGTCCTGACCCTTATGGGAGCATTCAAGACGTTTATTCTGCTTGAGGGGGGCCTGGCGCCGGTCCTATTTTCAGCAGGACTCTTGTTCCTCACCACAGTGCTAATTGCGCCCTCACTCATGGTTTACCCTCATGGTGTCATGAAGGCGATTGCAACATTTATAGGCACGAACCTGTTCAAAGCCGTTCTGGCAGTAATTTACTTTGTGACTATCTTGCCTGCCGGTCTTCTTTATCAAACGAAGAACAATCATGTGCCCTTCTATTCATGGGCGGAGAAGTGCCCCTGCTCGATTGAAGGTTGGGCAGACAAAGTCGCTTCCGATGAACGCGGGAAGGCGACAGAATACAGTCTGCAGGGCTGGTTGCAGCCGCTTTCAGTGGTGATATATTTTGCTCGCAACAGTCAAATGCTTTTCCTCCCTTGTCTGATTGTGCTTCTCATGCTTGGCATGATCGGCATTTTCGTGCAAAGCAGCGCTTTGGCTCCATTCATTTACACTTTGTTCTAACAATTATTTCGTGCGCATCTGTTTGATCTCTCGTGAATATCCTCCCGATACCGGATTCGGTGGTATTGCTACGTTTACGCGCCATCTTGCTCATGGTTTGAAAGCGCTGGGCAACGACGTTGTCGTTGTGGCGCTCGCCAAGGAGGGTAAGGACGCGGAGGTTCAAGACGACCTGGGCATACCGGTGCATCGAGTGGTACCTCTGTCCATTGGTGCAAATTTGGGCTGGACAGCATTTTGCATGCCTTATAGCCGCTACGTGATGCGGACCAGTTCTGCGCTGTTTGCCAAATTCGACGAATTGAACAGCCTCGAACCATTTGATGCCGTCGACACGCCGGAACTGCTCGCCGAGGGTTTCTTTCCCGCGATTACAAAATGCACTCCGCTCACCGTCAGGCTTTATACGCCACATTCGAAATTCATTGCAGAAAAACTGCACAATGTCACTGACACATTCGACCACCAATATGTAGCTGCGGTAGAGCGAATCGCCATGCTTTCGGCGGATGTGGTCACCTCTCCTAGCTTGGATTTGGCTCAATACGTCGCCGGCGACCTTGGCATACGTGTAGACGATATCGATATTGTCTACAACCCTATTGATGCCGCAGAGTTCAGTCCGGAAGGGGAACATGCGCCGATTGGCAAGCCGGGACGAACAATACTCTTTGTTGGACGATTGGAAGCGCGTAAAGGCATTCACTATCTGATCGATGCAATACCAGAGGTGGTTGCCTCCGTGCCTGATGTTCGTTTTGTCATTATCGGCGACGATACGGAAACCGCAACAGGACAGAAATCAGTGCTCACGGAGATTAAGGAGCGGCTGGCCAGGACAGGTTGTGCAGATTCAGTCACTTTCATCAATCGCATACCGCTTGCTGATCTCCCTAAACATTATCGTGCTGCAGATGTTTGCGTCGTGCCTTCTTTGTACGACAACTCGCCGTATACATGCCTGGAAGCAATGTCTTGTGGCCGTGCGGTAATTGGTACTGATGGCGGTGGCACGAAAGAATACATTGTCCATGGCGAGTCCGGTCTGATCGTGCCTGTAAAAGATGCCGGTGCGCTTGCTTCAGGAATGATCAAGCTTTTGACCGATGAGACCGAACGCCATCGACTGGCCTCCAACGCTCGAAAGAGAGTGCTGGAAGTTTTCGATCGCGTTGAGATCGCGCGAAAAACAGTGGAGCTTTACAAAAAGGCAGCAAGTCGTTTTTCAGAAGTTCAAAACAGTCCTTATTCTGGGTTGCGCGAAAATGTTTTGTTTGATGCTGACGAATTGCTGTATCAGCATGACACGATGATTCGGGATTTGATTCTAGAGAAGTCATTTCGAAAATTTTGGAGCGATACTTTCAAAATGGCAGCCGGACGTCCGCGGCTTGCTATCGCTAGAATCAGCCTTTCGTTTTTGAAAACTTTGGGACTTGGCTCAAGTAATTTTGTCCGCCGTCTCGACTTGAACGTGAAAGAGCGTGAACGCGCAAGGCTGCTGCTTGGTCGTTCCAGAAAGCCCGCAAATGAGCCTACAAAAGCAGTTGTCTAATTGCCATTGCGCAATTTCAAACCGGCGATAAACGCTGCAAGCAATAGCGTTGTGGTTGCTATTGCGATGCCGATGTAAAAGTTGTAGGGACTGTAATCGAAGCGGATCTGGTGTTGTCCTGATGGCACTTTGATTGCACGAAAACTTACATTGGCTCTGTAAATCGGCACCTCTTTTCCGTCGAGGAAAGCGTGCCAGCCACCGTAGAAAGTGTCGGTGAAAATCAAAAATCCATCGTGATTGGAATTCGATTTGATTGACACGGATTGTGAGTTCAAGCGCTCGACAGTCGCGGGCACTATGTCTAGTCCTCTATTTGGCAGTTGCAAAACGCTGGACGGCGCTTCGATTACGGTTTCACTCCGAGCGTCGAATTCTGGTTTGCCCACTTTTTCAATTGCGACATCGAGCGAGTCTGCGCCGGTTATGCTGCTCGTCAAATATGCTTGCGGCAATGCGGTTGTGTTTTCGTAAAGCAAAATGTGTTCATTGTCTTCTTTGACGAAGCGTAAGCGCGCTTGTCTGAGATCGGCTAAGTCTGTTTGTTCGGGCGTGATTTTTAGTAGTTCAACACCATTTGCTCTCATCGGTAAAGTCGTCTTCAACGGCAACACGCTCTCCAAAATACCGCTGTACAGGTTGAGAACCAGGTATACAGGACCATGGCGTTTTTTGAAATCAGGTATCAAAATCGATATGCAATGATTGGACTTTGTGCCGCCCACTTTGGTCAATTGAGATCTGGAGCCTCGTGCGAGTACTTTTCCATCTTGATCAAGGATGTCTATTTCAGCCGCTAAAGACACAGTCTTTTGAGGCTCCAGCTCCCAATCGAATTTGCAGAATATTTCTCCATTTGTAGAAAGACAATATTCCCCTTTCTTTAGAACTGCGCCGTCAATCAGGTTGTGAGGCGCGCCATCAAGGCAAGCAAACGGTTTGTACCCCAGCGGTTTATCGGCAAGCGAAGCAATAGGCCAGAGAGACATGATGTACTTAACGCTAGCCGCGTCATAAATAGTAGAGACGTAAAAGCCTTTATTGGCCATCCTCGAGCCTTTCTCGTCGCCGGCTCTTCTCCAGCTCAGCCTATTGATTGCTGCCACCCATCGGGGAATCAACGGTCCTTGAACGCGGAAGTCTCGCATTCCGTATGATAACGAAATATTTGGATGGAAGAAGAATTCGCTGTGGGCGGTCATTCGCTCATCGCTCCTAACTATTTCTTCGATCGCTCCAGTTTTTCTGTAGTTGAACGCAAAGGTCGGAGACAGCGCCACTCGAGACGAGTCGCTCAAACTGAAAAGGTTTATGACTAGAAGAAAGATCGGCAAAAGCGCTACAGCCGTTTTGGGCAGTTTTAAAAGAAAGGCCGTGACCATAACAACAAATGCAACGGCGATTGAAATGGCACCCTTAATCGCTTCTGCCTTCAATAATTCCGGTACCGGTAAAGTCCCGTCATAGCCTTTTAGAACAACATGTGAGCTAAGAACGAGGAAAGGTGTAATCGCAAGAATTATTGAAATAGCCGCCAAGAAAATTAGTGCTTTTCGATCGCGCTTTTGTATGACTTCCGCCAGCAGATCAACTCCGTGTGCGGCTAGCAAAGCCAAAGACATAAGCAGAGGTGCGTGGAGATATCGAGGCGGGATATATGTGAAAAGCCGGATCTGTTCCAGAGGTTCCGGCAGGCAACACCAGATGCCGAGGGCAAATACCAGGCCAGCCAGGGCAAGATTTTTTCCTTTGCCGCAGATGAGCGCAAAGGTCGCCGCCCAAATCGTCAGCACCCCCAGAAAAGCACTTCCGCCTTTGTTAACCGGCGAAATGAGCCCAACTACGAGTGTTTGCACAAAGTTTTTTTGAACGAAGAATTCGTGGAATTTATATGAATCAGCGTTTGAAACAAGTTCGGCGAAAGGCAAGAGCAAGGGAGCGCTCAAGCCGACTCCGATCAATCCGGCAATCAATATGTTTTTCCCGAGGACTGCCGGAGCATCGCCTGGCGAGAAACGGCGAGCAACGAGCATAACAAGAAGTGAATTCAGTATTGTCAGAAAGAAGAATTCCGGATGCATCGAGGCGAGCGCTATTGCTGTACAGACTCCCAGAAGTGCAGGTTTGAAGAAGTTTTTGCTGTTGCCCAAATAAATGAATGCTGCTGCTGTAAGAGGGAACATTTGCACTTCATTGGGAAGTTCGAGTTCGCGCAAAATAAAGGGGCTGAGGCTATATGCGATTGCACCAAAAGCAGAGGCTCCGGTCGAAAAGGCAAAAAGTCGACAGAGTGCGAACATTGAGAGAGCCGCAATCAGAGCTTTGATCGCGATGCCGAGATTGTAGAGATAAGGATTCGCGGCCTGAAAGATTCCTCTAAATGGAGAAAATGTGCAATATTGAAGTTCTCCTAGTGTCGGAAATCCGCATCCGAAGCAGGGATTCCATAATGGCAGTCGGAACTTCGACATTTCCTTCTGTGCATAAAGTTGGAATGGGATGTGAAATTGGTAAAGCGATGGATCGAAGCGCGGACGATACACGGTGAAGCGCAGAGTATTGTTGAAGAAATAATCTTCAGACGCCAGAATCGGAAGCTTTGATATCTCTTTGCCGGTAATGACCGTGCGCCCGAAACAGCCAAAGAGTATGAACGCCGCAATTATGATGATTGCCGCCGTGTCGACGGTCTTCTGGCGTCGGGTTTCCAATTTAGTAACTTAAGCCTTTTGCAGAGATTACAACCGCCGGTTGATTCTACAGTTTGTTACCCCTTTCGGTTCTCTTGGCAAGCCGGGCGTTCCATTCAATCCTTGCCTAGGCTGTGATAACCGTATTTGGTGATGTAAGAAGTAAAACTAAATTCAATTACACCTGCCTTCATAAGCGCCGAATCTGGCGCAGTCGGCAGTATTCATGCGCTAAACTCTAAGTTCTGTGATGAATCAGGAGACATCTAGATGAACTTTTCTAGCATCAAAACAAGCTTTCAGATTATTTGTATCGCCGCACTGGTTAGTTCCTTGAACGGCTGCGCCACCAAGGATACTGGCATCGTAACAAGTGGATATAAGGGTGTAATCAATCTGGAAGCCATCAAACTTGGTGTTCCGGAAGAGGCAATCAAGTCTGCGAGTCTGACGTTTGTCGCCGATGCCAATGGCGCCCAAGGTGAAACAACTCAGTACCTCAGCCGCGCGTATGACAAAGACAACGGCCAGTACTGCCTTTCGTATTCGAACGGACAACCATGGCAGTTGAGAATCATCTACAACAGTGAGCCGGTTTCGAAAGAGAATGCGCTAGCTAAGCTGAAATCGATTCTCCCGCCCAGTGCACCTGAAGAAACCAAGGTCGACAATTCAGAAGTTACGGCAGGAAAGAAAGAATCTCCTGTTGAATACCACTTCTACGGCGACAATCTGAAAGCAGAGATTATTTACGCAAATAAAGCCGCTACTGCAGTGAAGCTTTTGACTGTCCGCAACATCATGAAAAAGGATGCTGCTGGCGACAAGACTGCTGCCGCCGGCAAGACTGCTCCTGCTGAAGAAAAGAAAGCAGAGTAAACGTTCTTTCGGCTGCCGCCAAAAACCTGCGTGACTGGATTGTCCAGCGGGCTTAACATACAGTCGGCATCTTTCGATCCACCTGATTAACCCGGCGTTTCCGCACCTTTGGACTTTCGCTTTTGGCGCGCCACAAAGTGCGCAAGAGACAAAATCGCAAGCAAAACAAAGACACTGTTTACGCCCAACCAGAAGCTGCGGGGGCGGAATTTGAACTCTATTTGATGATCGCCGGCAGGTAAGAAAACTCCGCGCATCAAGTAGTTCGTGCAATAGATTGGAGTTTCTTTGCCGTCAATATAGGCATGCCAGCCAGGATAAAACTGATCAGTGAGTACGAGAAAGGCGCTCGAACTGGTTTTCGTCTTTACGCTCACTTCGTTTGGCGAAGGACGCAAGACCAGAGGCTCAGGGTCGTTTGCCTGGGTCGGTAAAGTGTTCGGTTGAAGCAGCTCGGAAAGTATTTTTCGATCTCCTTCGGGCAGCGTTTCCTTCGCCTCGAACCAATGGCAAAAATCTGTGTCTTCCTGTCGGCCGGTTGCTGGGTCAATTTCTACAATGGCTGATTGGCGGGGAACAAATTCCGGGGCGCGCAGCTTGTCCATTACACTTTGAGCATCTTTTGCTGTTTCGATTCTAGATACGAAGTAAGCTTGAGGTAAGGCGGTCTTATTCTTGTAAATGCGAACTCGATGCGGACCGATCTCCTTTTCCAGAGAGAAGCGACCTGAATTTGTATTTTTCCTTTCGGAGACAACCCAAGAACCAAGATGGTGTGGCGTGTCCAGTTTGTTTGGCGTGTTGCTCAATTGTAAGAATTGAACTTTTTCATTGTCGAAAACCCGCAGACCGGAAGAGAACTCAGAGCCGGGCTTGAGTTCACAAGGAACGAGTGATTCGAAATTGAATATTGATTTGAGTTTTTTCTTGCCGAGCGTAGCTACGCATGGAGTCTGAGGACCGAACCATTTAGAATTGCCGCTTTTGTCCGTTATCACTGCCACATAGGAAAAGCGAGCGCGAATCTTTTTTGCATCTTCTTCATTTCGTGCCGCCGGCAATTGCCATTCGAGCGATCCCAGCACCTCCTGCTTTTCTTCGCTATATGCAACTTTAGAGCGTTTGAGGATGACGTCTTCGGCGCCGTTAGTGAATAGCACTTCTTTGGTGTTTTCTACAGTGGTTTCTTCCTGCAGTTTTTCATCCGCGGAGATAGTCGGAGAAACTGACAGGATATATGTGAGATTGCATAAGTCCGTCAATTTCGAAACGCTGTACTTGTTCAACATGATGTTGAAGTAATCAGCATGCATTTCGGCTGCTTCCACGAAGGAAAAGAATCTCTTACCGAATAACGGATTATGAATGGCCATGCTGCGAATGCCATATACAGCGTTGGCATTGGCGACCAGGACGTCGAAGCCGATCGGTGCAACTCGTCCTTTTACCTGTTGCAAAAACTTGTGAACTTCGGTTTCTACAAAGTCAAAACTTGGCCGAATCGGCAATGAGCTACTGCTCACTAGCAATTCGCTCAATAAGCAAAGCATTGCTGCACAAACAGACAGGACTTTCGGTGAGAGAACTTCTGCCAAGTTTTTCCATTGACTGCAAATGGCAAGAATGCAAAACAGAAGGGCAAGAACGCTGTCTCGTACAAAAACGAGCACTCGAAATTCAGCTTCTCCTAACTGATCGTCGAAAGTCACAGGACTGAGATCCAGTTTGAGAAGCTTGATGATCAGCGGAACTGCGAGTGTTACAGCAACGCTTGCCAGTACTGCGAATAACGCCTTCTTCTGCCGAAGTGCTCCGGATGCGATCGCATCCACGCCATATCCCGCAAGTATGGACAGCAGTAAAAGCGTGACGAAGATATAGTAATGACCGGGCACAAACCTTAGCGGCGTTGCGGTAGCAATAATTGCCATTGGTCCCAGCGAGCCCATAAGAACATACAGAACAGCAATTGCAGCAAGAATCACGCCATATTTGGTTCGCTCGCTGTCCTGAACGAAATATCCAGCGACAACAAGCGGCACTGCCAGTACGCCCAGGTAAGGAGACGCCGCGCCGACAGCAGGGTGAAGAAGGAAATAGGGCATCGTCTGCCACGGTAAGACGTCTTGTTCTGTCGAGAATTTATAGCAAACGCAATTTTGCATAAACTCTGCAAATGGCAGCAGTATCGGTGACGAAAAGACAAAACTGATGAGCGCAATTCCACTAAGCGTCAGGAACGCGACTCCGGCGGTTTTCAGACGTTCTGAAGATTGTCCGTAGGCGAAGATACTAAAGCCGAGAAACAAAAAACTCGCGGTAAGGATGCCCCCGAAAGCAACAAGGGTGTGCCCTGTGAAAATTGTCAGTGCCGTAAGCGCCGCAGCCACTGTCAATCTGATCAATGTTTGTTTTTCAGCAGCTCGGGCAAAAGCGAATAACAACCACGGAAACAATGTAAACGCCGGTCCGTTCAACAGTTCAAGGAAGCTGAGTTGATGCGGTCCGAGCGCATACAGGACAGATACGAGCAAGGATGCGATTACGCCAAGCTTCAGAAAACGCGACAGGAAAAAGCAGCCAATGGCGCAAAAACAAATCTGCAGAATAAGTTGAAAGTTGTAAAACGAAATGGTCGGGCTGAGGCTGCCCAAGATTCTCCAGGGCGAAAAGATGCAAGATTGAAGATCCCCGACAAGCGGCATTCCTAGCCCTACATAGGGCGTCCACAAGGGAATGTTTCCATGCCGCCAGCTTTCCGCAACAGTAAAAAAATTCGGCACCGCTAGCTGGAACAGCGAGGGATCCCATCGTATTGCGTGCTCCAAGTCTCTAAACTGGCTAAACAAAAGGTCCCGATTCGCCAGAAGAAAAATTTTGGATATGGGAAGCCCGGTCACTATTGGCTGCGCGAAAAATGCAAAGATGAAGAGCAGCAAGGCGATAACGGCAGCGAAGTTCACTGCTGCGATGCTTCTGTTGCGAAAAAGAGACATCCAAACGCTGTTCAGCGCAGTAACCGCCTGTAACCGTATAACTAAGGTTCGCCAAGAATAGCATTCGATGTTAACGATGAATCTAAATTTGCGGTCTGTAACGGATCTCCGATGTATATGCGAACCGTTCCAGGAAACTGTCGCAAGTATTTTATGTGCCGGGAGAAAAATTTGTTTGAGAACGATCGCTTGCACCAACCGCGGTAATTCTTTGCCGCTTTGGGAGCATTCAAATCCGAAACGAATGCTCGCCGGCTTTCGTTTCCTAAGCATTCCTGAAATCGTTCTACTTTACTACGGGCTCAGTCCTGTTATGCTCAGCGCGGACGAGATTTATCACCCGATTATTGGCGCCCAGCAAAGACTAATCAACAATGACTGATTACCTGACACGCCTCGAGCATGAAAGCGTATTCACAATACGCGAGGCTTATAAAAAAGTAAGGAACCTGGCTCTTCTCTGGTCGATGGGAAAAGATTCGACCGTGCTTTTGCACCTGGTGCGAAAGGCCTTCCTGGGGCATGTTCCTATTCCTCTGGTACACATAGACACCAGCTACAAGATTCCCGAGATGATTACCTGGCGTGACCAGTACGTCAAAGATCATGGTCTGCGCCTCATTGTCGGACAGAACAAGGCTGCTCTGGCTGACGGTATGGGGCCGGATAAGGGGCGGCTTGTTTGCTGCGGAGCTTTGAAAACCCAAGCGCTTCTCGACACAATTAAAGAGAACAATATAGGCGGTCTTTTGCTCGGCATCAGACGCGATGAAGAGGGTTCGCGAGCCAAGGAGCGCGTTGTCTCTCCCAGACCTGAAGACGGAACCTGGACTTATAAAGATCAAGTGGCAGAAATTTGGAATCACTACAATCTGCACTTGCCGGAAAATGTTCATATGCGCGTCCACCCGCTTTTGAGCTGGACTGAGCTAGATGTCTGGGAATATATCGAGAGAGAAAAACTGGACATCATGCCGCTCTACTTCAGCAATGCCGACGGACAGCGCTACAGGAGCTTGGGCTGCTGGCCTTGCACTGGAACTATCGATTCGTGCGCCTCGACGCTCGAAGCTATCGTAGACGAGATTCGTACAACAAAGACTTCAGAGCGCGCTGGTCGTGCTCAAGACAACGCTGACACCTATGCAATGCAGAAATTGCGCAGCCAGGGATACATGTAACAGATGACACAGCACGAACAACGAAAAATAGTTATCGTCGGCCATGTTGATCACGGCAAATCGACTCTATTAGGTCGTTTGCTCATGGATTTCGGCAAAGTGCCTCAGCAGACCATCGAGAAAGTAAGAAAGGTCTGCGAATCGCGTGGCGTTCAGTTGGAGCCGGCATTCTTTCTTGATGCGTTTCAAGAAGAACAAGAGCAAGGCATCAGCATCGATACCACGCGTGTCAATTTTGAATTCGAAGGGCACCGCTTCCTCTTAATCGATGCACCCGGGCATCTCGAGTTTCTCAAAAACATGACCTCAGGCGCTTCCGGCGCCGAGACCGGTATTCTGGTCATCGATGGTCACGAAGGAATTGGTTCGCAAACTCTGCGACACTTGAAGATTTTGGGCATTCTTGGTGTCGGCAAAGTTGTCGTCGTCGTCAACAAGATGGACAAGAGCGGATACAAACAAGCTCGCTTCGAAGAAGTAGCTTCTGAGATCCGCGCCCACGTCGAACGTGAAGGACAAACATGTCTGGCCGTTGTGCCTATCTCGGCCCTGAAAGGTGAAAATCTCACTGCTTCTTGCGACGGACTCTCGTGGTACGCCGGTTTGCCGTTGCTACCGCAATTGGTGGCAAGTACGACTGCAGTCTCTGTTGATGCAGTGGAAGAAGCGAATGCCGAACCGCTTAGAATGGTCCTGCAAGACATCTATCGCTTTACTGATGAACGCTTTTATGCCGGTCGCATTATTTCCGGTTCAATCGCACCAGGCGCGCGTGTCTTCTTCTCCCCCTCCGGAAAAGTCTCCACTGTTGAAGCTATAGAAACTTTCCCGCCTCGCGATTTGCAATTGGCTGTTAAGGGTGATTCTGTTGCACTTCGTCTCAAAGACCAGATCTTTGTCGAGCGCGGTGAAATTATTTCCTTCCCCGAGCAAACGCCTGAAGTAAACAATGAACTGCAAGCAAAATTGATCTGGTTGAACTCCGAGCCTCTCGATTGGGCAAACGATTACTTGCTCAAGGTGGGCACTCAAGAAGTCTCATGCCGGCTGGAGCCAAGCAATATGGTCTTCCAGCAAATCGGCAACGGCGATTTCGTCGATGTTGTCATCAAGGCTCAAAAACCAATTAGTTTTGATCGTGCCAGTTCGAAAGCAACGGGCGTCGACAAATTTGTAATCTGCACCACTTATGAAACTGTGGCCTGCGGTTCTATTATGGCGGTGACCACGGAGACCTCTCAAAGCGCACAAAAGAGCAAAAATATCGTTGTCGAGTCCGGTTTTGTAAAACGAGAAGAGCACGAGATTAGGCACGGACATAAGGGCACAGTTCTCTGGATGACCGGTTTGTCCGGCGCCGGTAAGAGCACCCTGGCGAAGGCTTTAGAAAGACGCTTATTTGCCGGCTTCCGCGTTCAAGTTTTGGACGGCGATAATTTGAGAAGTGGCATTTGTGCTGACCTTGGTTTTGAACCGGAAGATCGCGCCGAGAATATTCGTCGTGTGGCGCATCTTTCGAAATTGCTGTTGAACACCGGCACCATCGTTATCTCCGCTTGTATCTCACCGTACGAGAAAGATCGCCGCATCGCCAAGGAAATCATTGGCGCTGAGGACTTCCACGAGTTGTTCATCTTCTGCCCTATTGAAGTTTGCCAGAGCCGCGATCCCAAAGGCTTGTACAAGAAAGCAACGGTCGGTCAAATCAGCGATTTCTCCGGTTTGAACGCACCCTACCAGCCGCCGGCAAATCCGAAGCTGCGGCTTGATTCGAGCACGATGAGTATCGAAGCTGAAGTTGATTCGATCATTGCGATGCTTGTGTCTGAAGGTATCAAACCGCCCGTGACGGCAGTTGGCGCCCGCGGTGAACTGGCCTGGAAGCCATGAAAATGAGCGGGGTAGCGGGGAGTGCAAGGCTCTTTAAGCGGTATTTCTAAAGAACCGGCACAAGTAATGCCCGCTCTCGATCAACCTTCAGAGAACATTGCTAAAACTGCGCCTTCTCTGCGCACTGATTTCCTTTTGCTCGGATTGCTAGTTCTTCTTGAACTTCTGCTCTTTGCACCGTTTGTTGGAAAAGTCGGCTTTTACCTTGACGATTGGACGATGGTTTCGCTCTTGCATGGCGGGCCTCAAGATATAGTCGGGGCTTTTGCCAATTACTTCTTCAATGATCCCAAAGTGATTATTCGACCCGTCGAGGTACTGCACTTTGGGCTGCTCTACAAGATCTTTGGAACGCGCCCTCTGGGTTATCACCTGGTTAATGGATTTTTCGAGATCTGTGTGATTGTCCTTCTCTACTTTTCGTTGAAACGCTTCACCGGCAGTCGTTTCTTAGCCTTTGCATCGACTGCGGCTTTCGTTATCTACCCCATTCGCGACTCGACGCATTATTGGATTTTGTGCAGCTCCGTGTCATTGAGCCTGGCTCTGTACTTGGGCAGCCTGATTTTGTCTTTGAAGGGACTGCAAGAGAAGAAAGCAAAGCTCTACGTTGCCGCTGCCGTGCCTTTTGCAATCAGTCTGTTCAATTATGAGGTGTTCATGCCGTTCGCGTGCCTGAGCGCCCTGTGTGTGCTTCTAATGAGCTTGAGAGAAGATAGTTTTGCCAGCTCATTGCGACAAGCAATCTACTCTTTCATCCCGCTCTTTGTAAGCGCCCTTTTTTTGTTCGGCTACCAGAGGTTTATCGTGCCCCGTCTGGGGATTGGCTTTTTGCACAAGGTCGACTTCGATCCGGGGCAAGTCCTGCACGTAGTCGCTGCCGGCACGGGTATTTCCAATATCTTTGCTGCCATGCCGTTCTTCCAAGAACAAGTATCTATACTGCTCATGAACCCGCTGACCGGCTGGAATGTACTTTCGATTGCCTTGATACTGGCAGGCACGGCTTTGACCTCGTTCATTCTTCTTTCTGCCGAGTCCGGTAAGGTGAAGCTGCGGACCATGCTCGAACTGGCGGTGGTGGGTGCTGCGGCAATTGTCACTTCTCTTGCGATTTTTGGTTTGAACAATCAATATGAGCCTACTCTTCTGACGCTCGTCAATCGCATTTTTACGGGCGCATCGCTGGGCTGGAGTTTGATCTTCAGCTCGCTTCTATTGGCTGCTGCAACGGTGGTGTTCCAGAAAATAAAGGACAAGAGGATCCACAAGTCGGCGGTCGTCTTTCTTTCTCTATTATTGTCATTTTTTGCTGTTTTCTTCACGCTTGTAAATTGGCAGCTTGCCAATCCCTGGGTTGTTTCCCAGCGCGCGCAGCAGGACGTGATTTATCTGGTGAAAGGCATGCGTGGAAAGCTGAAGCACCCCGATGCCGTTATTCTTACGGACTTCCCTCGCTATGTGATGTGGAGCCCTGTGTTCGATGGTACGTGGGATTTTCAATCGATGGTACGGATTGTTTTGAACGATCCGAAAATTCGAGCAGGCGTTGTTTGCGATCGGCTTGTTATCGGAAAAGACGACATAAAAGACATCTCTGTCGGGTATACTTGCGCGACATTTCCACTGAAAAACATCAAAGTTTTCGTTCCTGAGCGCAATGAGCTGATTTCCGTAAGTTCTCCTCAGGATTTTGTGGATATTGCTGCCGCGCACAGTGAAAAGTCGATTCTGAGCGGTGATACGCTGGACAAGTGGAGGCGTCAAGTCGCGGCGCTTTCAGCGGCAAGCTCCAAGAGTGAAGAGAAGTGACACCAAAAGTATCGATACTGCTGCCCGTCTATAATGGCGAGAAATTCCTGGACGCTGCTGTTGCCAGCGTTTTGGCGCAGACGCATGCGGACTTCGAATTGCTCGTTGTCGACGATTGTTCTACAGATGGCTCTGTAGATATTATCGAACGCCTGAGAAAGCAGGATTCACGAATAAAGTTCATTAGAAACGAGCAGAATCTGGGTCTGTTCGCCAATTACAATCGTTGCCTGCAGCAGGCTTTAGGGGAATTCATCAAACCATTTGCGCAAGACGACATCCTCGCACCGTCCGCTCTCGAGAAGATGATTGACGTTCTTACAAAAGAAAAGTCCGTTGCGCTGACGTCCTGTGCGCGCAACATTATCGATGCCGCAGGAGATGTGATTAGGAAGAAAAAACCGTTTGCTGGTTCAAGACAGCTAAAGGGACAGGATGTAATTCTCTACAACATGCTGGCAATAACCAACTGGATCGGCGAGCCGAGCACCGTGATGTTCCGCAAGCGATATGCCGGCACCGGATTTGATACCAGGCTCTTTCACTATGGCGATCTCGAGATGTGGTTTAAGGTGCTGATGAATGGCGATTATTACTACATCGATGAGCCTCTAGCCAGCTTCAGAACGCATGCGGGCAGTGCTACGAATAAGAATTTGAGCGGATTATTGTTTGCTTTGGACATTGTGTCCATGTCCGAGACTTATTCACAAGTGCTTGCTGATACGGGCATCTCCGACGAACTCTACAAACGCTGTATTGCAGAATATGCGGCCTTGCAGGTTGACGAGCTTGTGCGCAACGACGGGCTTGATGTGGAAAGTGTTATCGCCGCGGCCAGAAAAGGCGCAAGGATAGGGATATCCGGAGACGATAAGGAAACAGCTCTGAGAATGATGGATGCATTTATCGCTCTCAGCTTTCACACTCTGCGGACGCTCACTCATACGCTTAAAGAGCTCAGCGACGTGGAGTGCCGCTTGGGCTCTGACAAAGAGTACTTAAGCCGGCGCCTGGAACACATGGAGCAGAGTACATCGTGGCGTCTGACTGCCCCGATACGAAAATTGCTCAGCCAGCAATAAGCTCCGTTTCACTAGTTTTTAGCGACGCATGGTGTTGCCCGTTCAATCATAAGTCGACGCCATGCGTCGCCCTTAGTATCCGGCTGCCGGCAGCCATAGGAAAAGACAGCGGCATTGTCGAGTTCGATTAGAACTGGAAGTAGATGAAAGGCGTCGAGTTGTCGGGGCAGAACGTGACAATGGAGAGAATCACAATTGCGAAATAGAGTGCCTTGGCAGGCGCCGGCACGCGATGGAAGAATCCGGATTGTCTCAAATATCCAACTACTGGAGTAGCGACCAACAGAAGCGCCACAATGACCATGACAGTCGGTATGATCACCGGAAGCTCGTGGCGGAACACCAGGAAATGACCGGCTTCCGCTTTGGTGAAAATGGGAGAGAGGAAAACCATTTTCTTGACCATGCTGAATGCTGCGCCGATGTCTGTTATTCGGAAGAAAACCCAGCCGATGCAGACTGCGTGGAAAGTGAGCACAATCGAGAGAATATTGAACAATTTGCTATCGAAGAAGGCACGCAAGTGGGTGGTGTTTTCGCGCCAATTGCTGAAGTTTCTATGCACGATCAAGCAAAGCCCGTGATAAATGCCCCAAACAACGAAGTTCCAAGAAGCGCCGTGCCAGAGCCCACCGAGAGCCATGGTCAATAGGAGGTTGCGATCGGTGTTGAGCTTGCTTCCCCTGGATCCGCCCAGAGGGATGAATAGATAGTCTCTCAACCATGTGGATAATGAAATGTGCCAGCGTCTCCAGAAGTCGGACATATTGCTGGCGATGTACGGCAGATTGAAGTTGATGGGAATGTGATAACCGAATAAGAGCGCCGATCCGCGACCAATGTCGGTATAGCCCGAGAAGTCGAAATAGATTTGAAATGCAAATGCGTACGCCATCAGCCAGGTCTCCGGCGAGCCGTAAGACGAATGCGTATTCGACATCATGTCGACCAGCACCGCCAGGTTGTCGGCAAGCAGAAGTTTCTTCGCTACGCCCATAATGATGAGCGGAATTCCCTCGTCAAAGTAGCTGAGGCTGATTTTCTTTTCTTCCTGCATCTGCGCTTGAAAGTCGGGAAACCGCTTGATCGGTCCGGCAATCTGTGTGGGGAAGAATGCGGCAAACAAGGCAAAAAGAACGAATGAATCAATCGGTTTGCGACCTCGATTGATCTCGAATAAGTAGTGAATGAATTCAAAGACGAAGAAGGAAATGCCTAGCGGCAAAATGATGTTCAGCGCCAGATGAGAATTGGAGTGTGTTATCGGGCGCAACAACGCTTCAAAAGAGCTGATGAAGAAATTTGTGTATTTGAAATACCCCAGGCAAAGCAAGTTTATGGCTACGCCTATGGCAAAAATATGCCTTCTTTTCGCTTCGGATCTCCAAAGCAATTGGCCCCAGAGCCAGTTAAATAGCGTCAGTCCAAGAATCAGAAGCCCGAAAACCGGAATCCAGCTCATGTAGAAGAAGTAGCTTGCCAAAAGCAGCATAGGCAAGCGAAAACGCTGCGGAAGCAGCCAGTAAAGAAGGACTACCGCGGGCAGAAACAGGAGATATTCAAAGCTCGTGAAAATCATCCGAGAATGTCCTGAACAGCGCATAAATGCAGGAAAAACACTGCGATGTTAGCACGGCTGTCAAGGCGCTCGCTGATATTTAGAAAAGGCGCACAATTAATTGTTTCTCTTATTTATGTGTTAGGTCGAAATTCAAGTTGCCGGGCTGTTGTACTGTCTTTAGTGGCATCTTGTTCGCTTACGGTTCGTTAATGTCTCGCCCGCTACTACTCGGCATTTTTGCGCTCTCACTGGCTTTTCGCCTCTGGTTCAATTTTGTCTTTCCTCATGTGAATAATGCCGGCGCCGCCGATGGTTCCGAATATTTGCGTTTGGCGCAGGCGCTCGACCGCTATTTCAGTCAGCCGAATAGTGAATTGTCGATACTTTCTGGTTTCAAGCAATCAGGCCCGATATTCCCGCTTTTCATTCTTTTTTGCCAGAAGGTGGGCGCAATTTTTGGCTCCTTCTCGAATTCGACGGCGCCGCTTTTCGGGCAGTGTGTGCTTGCTTCGGTTGCTGATGTTTTCCTTTGTCAGACAGCCAATCTTCTCTGGGGGCGGCAATCCGCGCTCATCTGCGCCGCCTTCACAATTTTCTATCCTGCTTATTTGATCAACTCTGGACGACTCTATGCTGAGAGTTTCTCCACTTCTTTGAGCATTATTCTTCTCTACATCATGTGCCGTGGCTTCGTCGGCGAAAAGCGCAGTTGGATTCAGTTTTTATCACTGGGTATAGGGCTGGCTTCATTGCAGTTGGCCCGCTCAGTAATGATTTTGCTATCGGTCATTAGCTTGCCTTTGACCTACTTGCAGGAGCGAAAGAATGCCGCCATCAAAGCTCTAGGTCTTCTCTTGATCGGCATGGCATTGGTGATGATTCCGTGGTTGTGTGCTCAAAAGGCCGTTTTGAACAAAGCCAGTCTGGTTGTCGATCGCGTCGGTAATTACAATCTCTTTGTAGGCACCAATCCCGATATCAGCGGATGGCTTTCATATCCATATCCGGACGGTACCGGCATAGAAAGTCGCTCTGCGCTTTCAGTTCTGAAAAGCAATCTCAAGCTCTCGCCAAGCCGTTCGTTGAAACTTATGCTCGATAAACCGTTTCGTTTGGCGAAATTTCCGTGGAACGATTTTCGTACGGAGGTCGGTCTTTTCACATTTCCCGTGCAAGTTGCATATCATCAAATTTTGCTTTTGCTCTGCGCTGTCGGAATTTGCCTGGCGTTTCTAACAAATGCTGACGGGCGGCCGGCACAAAGTGGAGTTCTCAAAGCGCGGTTGATGCTTTTCATTTACTTTGCCAGTCATGCAATCTATTGGTTCTTTATCACTGTTCCACGCTACAACCTGACTGCAACTCCGGTTCTAATTCTCTTTGCCGCGGCTGGGGCGGCAGCGATTGTCACTGTGTCGAGACAGAGCCCGATGCGGGCGCTTGTGCTCGTTAATGCGCTCGTTCTGTTTTTCCTTAGCGCGCGGTTGCGTGAACTTGGATTGCTTTTCCAGTTTACGGACAATCCTTTCGTTTCCCTTCTTCTGCTTTGTTTGTTGAAAGCGCTTATAGCTGCGCTCTTCTTCATTTTGCTCTGGAAAGCATCTCCACGAGCAGCCGAAAGAAGTAATTGGTCGCAAGCGGTGTCAATCTGCGTGGCTCTATTTTCGGTTTTCTTGGTTGCTTATCCGGCCCGCGCCAACGGAAGGCCTTTCGAATGGCAGACAATCGTGCGTGAGAAGGGCGATAAGATTGTCCAACTGTTTGATTTCGGCAAAGCTGATCTTGGTGCCATTGCAGACAAGCAGATGTTTCTTCTTCTGGACATAGATAGAGCTGATGATTTCATTGAGAACGCACAAGTTACTGTCAATGGAGAGATCTTGCCTGGTCCAGTAATTCCAGGCATCTCGTTGACTCAAGACTTTGCCGCCGCGAAATACACGGGTAAAGATCAGGATCAAATTTATTTCGAGTGCGAGTGGGTTTATGATCGTATGTGTTTTGCTGCGGACTGTGCTGCCAGTGATATTAGACAATGGTTCGTTTTGCCTTTGCCACCGAGTGCGGTGAAGAAGTTAATCGCGTCCGGATTGATGACTGTGGAAGTTGAGAACAAAACTGGTGCAGGCGCTTTCAAAGTCTTCGGGAATTATCCGCCGGTAAGCTTTTTTCCCACGGTCTTTTCGTCCTCCTGGGAAAAGGCTTTCTACGGAGTTGAAAACGATCACGGCTTCACTGACAGTCGCTACGACGAGAAACTCGATTTGTCACGGCACAAAGCTTCCAACTTCATCGTTTCCGGTCGTCCTGCCGGCCGTGACCTCTCGCCGGCAACCGGCTTGCAGACCGGAAAATACAATATGCTTCTAACTGCTTCATCGCAAGCTAATGAGACCCAGAGTTTTACTCTCTCGCATGCGCTGCCCAAGAAACTTAGCTTGAATAGTCTTGAGTCCAAAGCCTATTCAACGAGTGTCTCCAGCCATCTGCCACCCACCTCAACAGAGATGTGGGTGTTTCGTTTGAGGGGCAAATCTTTTGTAAGGAATGCAACTAAAAGAACGCAGGGTAGAGCGAGAGTTGAGCCGAAAGTGAAGGTTCTGCTTGCTGACGAATCAGGCAAGACTTTTTCCTATCCGTGCCGATGGTTGCCTCGTTTCCTGCCCGCTTATGGCGAGCCGAAGGACTTTGATTATTGTTTTCCAATGATACCGGCTCAGCTTAAGGAGAAGATTGCTTCAATCGAAGTTTCCTTTCAGAGAAAAGATACTGTCGAGGCATCGGACGAAACTCTGGAAATTGAGGATTTAGGACTGGAGATAGTGCCACTCTCAGCCAACCCGCTCTCCAGACAAAACCGACTTTATTGACCTGCTTGCAGTTGAATCCATGCGAATTTGCCTGATTACTAAAGAATATCCTGCAAGCAGTCTCAGCGACTCCGAGTCCGTTTACATGACGGAACTGGCGCGAGGACTCGATCTTCTAGGACACGAGGTGACAGTCATTTGCGCTGAGCACGAGAGTAACACTGGCAATGAAAAGATTCGGGTGGTTGTTGCAGTACCATCAGCGAAAATCGAGCGACTGAAATTGGTTCGGCAAACTATGCCCAAGTCCGTAGTCAAAGCGGCATCATTGCTTGGTTTTTGGCATGCATTTGCCGAATGCGGAGCAACATTCGACGTGGTGGAGGCAACTCAGACTCTTTGCGGGGCGCTACTTACAGCGTTTTCGCGCGAAACGCCAACTGTTTTGCGCGCCAGTTCAATAGAATCGAAGTCCGGAGAATTGAGTACGGAAAAGAACTTTGACGATCATTTCGGCAGTCTTACGTCTGATTATGCCTATTCGTGCGTCGACATGTTTAGTTGTGCCTCCCCAAATGCAGCCGACCTAATCCGACAGATGCGACACGTGACTGAGCGGCAAGTCACAGTAAATGCTGCTCAAAGGGCGGAAGACATAGCCTCCGCTGCGCTGACAATTTATGCTCATGCAATTGATAATTTTTCGCGTGTTAAGAAGCCTCATCTTTATCGACACGGGGCTCTTAGACTAATTCGAAGCACCGAAGACATGATTACTTTGTACGATCGTATGCTTTATGACTTGCTATTTAGAGTTTCTTACAAATTCCGCATCGGTCACTGGTTTGGAAAGCTGCGCCGCAACCCAGACTTAATCACGGCGAAGTTAGTTGAGCGATTTTCACACAAGGGTTGAAGGTTATTCCAGCATGATCAGATGCACACGTCTGCGACAAACGGCCATAGCGGTAATTGCTGCCAGTCTCTTGAGTGGCTGTGTGTCCAGTGACAGTGCCTCCTCAATCAAAGCTTACAAGGGTGTCATTAACCTGGAGGACATTAAGTTCGGGGTACCGGAAGAAGTTGCAAAAGCAGCAAGTCTCACGTTTGTGTTGGATACCAATGCTACGCCGCCGGTTGTGCAATACCTCAGTCGCACTTACGACAAGGATGGCGGTCAATACGCATTAGACTACTTAAAGGGGTTTCCTCTTTCGCTGCACGTTTTCTATCAAACCCAGCCCGTATCCAAAGAAGTCGCACTGGCTAGATTGCAGAACCTTCTGCCCGCAAGTGCGGCGAAAGGAGCCGTGAAGAATGCTCCTGAAGTCCAGGTGGATAAGAAAAATCCCCTGGTCGAAACGCGGCTTCACGGGAATTTTCTTAAATCGGAACTAATCTATTCGGAAAATGACTCGACCAAGGTAAAGGTTGTTTCCCTTAACGCTCTGTACAAAAAAGGAGAGTTTCAGAGAGGCTCGAAGTCACCTGAAGCTCCATCGGATGGCACAAAAACGGAAGCTAAAACTGAGTAAAGCAACCCTCAGGAAGTCCCGAAATGCCCCGTGGATAAGATGTGTTTCGTCCTTGCGAAATTGCTTCGTGCTAACATCTTGTAATCTCGAAATAGGCTGTCCAGAAGTAATGCGTCAGGATTCATGACCGTAGCACTAGAAGAAGCACCGGCAATCAGTCGGGAAGAAATATTGTTCGAAGCAGAGCCTGTGAAGGACTCTGTCGAGCCGATCACTTCTTTGTGGAATCACCGAACTCTTGTCCGCATGATGGTGTCGCGTGACTTCAAAGGGCGGTATCGTGGCTCCCTGTTGGGCGCTCTGTGGCCGCTTATCCATCCTGTCGGGCATCTGCTTTTATACACGTTCGTCTTCTGCGTTATTTTGAAAGTGCGTTTTGGCACCGATGCTTCAACCAGTAACTTTGCGCTCTATCTGATGAGCGGCTTGCTAGCCTGGGGCGCTATCTCGGAATCCATCGCTCGCTCTACCACTTGCATTTTGGAAGTGCCGAATCTGGTAAAACGCGTTGTCTTTCCTTTGGAAGTGCTACCGATTGTGGTGGCACTGTCTTCTGCAGCCACTCAAGTGGGCGGAATGCTGATTTTAATTGCTTGCGCCATTGTCTATCAGGGCGCAGTTCATCAATCATTGCTATTCATTCCAGTGATTGCCTTGTCACAATTACTCTTCACTACAGGTCTGTGCTGGCTGCTTGCCAGCCTTGGCGTCTATGTACGCGATATGCGTCACCTGATCACGCTAGGGCTGTCGGCTTGGATGTATATGACTCCGATTGTTTATCCCGCCAGCGCGTTGCCTGAGAATCTGAAATTCCTCATCTGGATAAACCCTGTCGCCGGTATTGTCACCGACTACAGGCGCGTGATTCTGGAAGGTAGAGCTCCTGACTTTGCCATGTACACGTTCTACACGGCTATTGCCGTTGCATTCTTCTTCTCTGGGTACTACTTCTTTGTGAAGACCAAAAGGTCCTTCGCTGACGTGATGTGATGTCTATGTATTCAATTCAACTGGCGAACATCTCGAAGAAATACAACATCTACGATCGACCTACCGATCGTTTGAAAGAACTGCTCATGCGCAATCGGCGCTCTTATCACAGAGAGTTCTGGGCGTTGCGCGATATCTCGTTCAACGTGGAGAGAGGCGACTCTGTAGCGCTGCTTGGTCCAAACGGCTCAGGAAAATCGACCTTGCTGCAAATCGTAGCTGGTGTTCTTCAACCATCTAAAGGGCGCGTGGCCGCAAAAGGCAGAATCACCTCTATTCTGGAGCTGGGCTCAGGGTTTCAACCTGACTACACTGGGCGCGAGAACGTGATTTTGAACGGCATAATTCTCGGCATACCGGAGAAAGAAATTCACCGCCGTCTTGATGAGATTGCCGAATTTGCAGAGGTTGGAGATTTCTTCGACCAACCGATTCGTACTTATTCTTCCGGTATGGTCGTTAGATTGGCATTCGCTTCGATGATCAATGTCGATCCGGAAATTCTTGTTGTAGACGAAGCGATGGCTGTCGGAGACAGACGTTTTCAACTCAAGTGTTTAGATAAAATTCGCGAGTTGAGAAGCAAAGGCACCACGCTTATGTTCGTCACTCACGAGCCGAATATGGTCTATAAATATTGCCAGAATGCCGTGCTTTTGAATGGCGGTCAGATGATTATGAAAGGACCGTCTGAAGAGGTTGTACCTGCCTACGAAGAGCTCATGTCCGAGCATGGTGTGGTGGCAAAGAAAGTTTTTGTAGCCGCTCAGTAGTCGAAACAGTTCACTCAGACTTAGTGCACTTGGAAGGTGACGCATGCAGATGGCGCGCCCACTTGCAGACCGTTCTTGTCGAGCGCCACAACTCTGATTTGGAAGAAACCGGCTCCGGCAAAATCGGAACGGTTCAAGGTGCGCTCCAGCTTGGCTCCGGCAATTGGCAGCTTCTTATCCACTGCAACGGCACTCTGGTTGTCTTTGAAATTGTCGAAGAAATAGTTTGCTTTCCCGATCTCAACTACGAGGCTGGCAACGCTTTCCATTGACTGAGCATCCACCTTGATTTGTGGTTTGTCTTGCGCAACCACCCAATAGGTGCCGTTTTCGTTGGCTGTGACGCCGTCGACTGTAATCTGTGGGGAACACTTCCTTTGTTCTACTAAGGCGACAGATTTGACCACGGAATTGCCTGCAGGCATTGTCAAAAAAAGTTCGCCAACAGTAGGTTTTTCAAACCATTTCCAGTTGCTTGAGAGCGGTACATAAACCTTTTGGAATTGCCCCCTTCCGGTTTCAGGCAAAGCTATCGTAGTGAGGTTCTTCGCAGTTTCTCCAGACCCGCCGACGCATGCCTCAATTCGTTTTTCATCGCCAGCACTGTCAACTTTCAATTCGATCACTGCAAAGTCAGCTGCCAGCGGGTTCAAATTCAGTTGCGACATTTGAATGCCTTGAGTTCCGTCATTTTTTTCAAAAACCAAACCCTGGTTAGAAAGCGCTGTAAATCCCGGCTTTCCTCCGGTCTTCAGTCCCAGCATTCCATTGCCAGGATTGATTTGAGTTGCAGACGTCTTTGCTCCCGAGTATTGAACTTGGTTGAACCGGCGCTTTTCGCTCGACCAGACATATATTTCTGCGCCGCCTGAAGCCATTTGTTTTAGCCGCTCAGGATTCATTTTGTATTCAGGCGAATACATCACAGGATCGAAAGTCGCAAACGCTCTCTTTGGCTCAACCTGCGTAAATGGCTTGGACACCGAGGCTTTGAACGTGTCGCCGTTCAAAATCATGTGCGTGCCTTTTGATTCTTTGGGGATACCGAGAAAAATGACCGGATTCTTGCTATCGGAGTTGAGAATCGCTTGTGCGGACTGAGCTGTTGCCTTTACTTCCTTGCCGGCGTTAACCCAGATTAGGTCTGTCTTTGTGGCTACATATCCTAAAATTGCCGACAAGAAAACTGCCACCACACACGATACTGCAAATAGAGAGCGATCCAAGACTTTTCCTTCTTCGTCTTCGTTTTGAAATAGCCCGGCCGCAAGCAGAGTGCTTAGCGGCATTGTGAAGAAGAAGAGAAAACGAGCGCCTTCCAGGTTGTATCCAATCCCCCACAGTTTGTAGATAGGCAGAAGCGTTGTAACGAACCAACCGCTCAGGAAAATGAGGAGCTTTAGCGGCACCTGTCGAGCTAAGAGTCGAACGGCGAAATTACAGAAGAGCAGGCAATAGAGAATTAGAAGGAGACTCGAGAGCCAGTGCGCCGATTGAAAATGCCCCTGAACAAGCGGAAAAGCAATTCTTTCAAGCGTATCCTTGTCCAGCCATCTAGCAATTGCGTTCTGCTCCTGACTGGCTCCAAATCCTGCGACATAGCCGCCAACCAGGGTGCCCAGGCAGAGGAAACGAACGCCGAAGTAGACGACGGTTGCAGCCAGATAGGGCGAGGAAAAAACAAAGCCACGCTTCAATGAATTGAAGAAGCCATCGCGCGTCTCCCGAGGCGTATAGAGCCAGCCGACCAGGAAGGCAATGACCGGTATCCCAATCGCCATTTCCTTTACCAATAGCCCCGATATAAACGCTGCTATTGCAATGCCTGTAAGGATGCGAGATTTCACTTGCCTCGAGTAGAGGATAGCCAGGAAAGAAACTTCGTAGAAGAATGCGCTGACGATATCGACGCGACCGAGAACCCAGGACACGCTTTCACAATGAAGCGGACTCAATGCGAAGAGGGTTGCCGCCGTCAGCGCCGTCAATCTGTTTCTTAGTTGGCTTTTGCTGGATGCAAGCTGCAAAACAATCAAGTAAAGCAGTGAGGCATCGAAGAAATAGAAAAGCAGGTTGGTTGTATAAAACCCCGCCGCATTCGCTTTCCAGATAATGAAATCAATAAGCAGAGACATGAGAAGGAACGGACGATACACGCTCATTCCCGGAATTTGCATATAGTTGCCGGTGAAATTTGCCAGCAAAAGATTTGGCTCTGCAGTGCAGATGCGATGCAAGTAGCGAATCTCGCCAAAATCGTCGGCAAGAAAATAGCTGGTGATGGTGCGACCGAAAGCCACAAGCACGCACAGCAAAATCAAAAGCAAGTCAATGTATATGCCGGCAGGCACAGATCTGAGTAAAGCGGCCCGACGTGGTTGGCTTTGACTCGTGCTTTCTGTTTCTAAGGTATTGTTCATTGCCCCATTTCGTAAGCCGAACAATTGTATCGCGATCAGCTCTCACGGCTTGAGAACCCGACCAGCCGACATATACGCAGCTTCGCATGTTAAATTTTTCTATTGCAAGTAGGCTCGCTCTGGTATGGGAGTTGGTTTTCCAAAGGCATATCTTCGAGTTAACGCATTGAAAACGGCGCCATAACACCGTACCAGCTAGAATTGAACTGGGTCTCAATCGACCCACCCGAAACCATGGATTCCCCGATTTTTCGATAACGGTGTGCAAAGTATCGCCGACGATTCTCCAAACAAACCGGATCATGCTTTGCCGGAACCGGATAATGAAAAGCGCTCTTTCCGCCTTTCTTTAGCTTGGGCTCTGGGAATTTCCCTGCTGTTTTCCGGCCTGCTTTTCTATTGGTACATGCTGGACAATCGCCAGCCTTCCATGGATGAAGCCGGTCACATACTTTGTGCGTTCAAATACACCGACCTTTTCAGCCACCCGCACATCCTCAAGCTCTGGTGGTACAAGAAGCTCCTTACCGTCAATAATTTCTATCCGCCGGCTGTTTACGCTTTCAACGGATTTCTCAAATTGATCCTGGGACCGGCGCATTTTGTCGATTGTCTTTCTCTTTCGATCTATGACTTTGTCTTGACCATGTCTGTTTTCGCGACAGCGATGATATTGACGGGGCGTCGGCTGGCGGCAATTGTTGCGGCTGTGACGGTCAACCTCTACAGCGAACTCATATTTCTCAGCCACACATATTTGCTCGACTTCCAGGTCGCGGCAATGATTTCGCTAGGCGTTCTCTCACTGGTCTGGTGGAACAAGAAACCCGACTGGAAAAGAACGGCTGTCTGCAGCCTTGCATTGACGCTGGTTCTAGCCACCAAGCAAGTTGCCGGTGCATTTCTTGCCGGTCCTGGAATTTATTACTTTCTGTCAGTGCTAATACGCAAGCCGCCCGGATGGAAGCTGCAAGCTGTCCAACTCGTCAGCATGGCGGCGATCGCGGGCCTCTTGATGGTGCCGTGGGCAGTGGCAAGTTACGGATTCATCTCAGAATTTGCGGAGACCAATAAGAAGGTAATCACTTCCACTGAGGGTGTAATCACCGTTCCTCAAGCGCTTCAACGAGGTATTCGCTACTATTCATTTGCCTTGCCGCAGATGCTTACTCCACTGCTTCTGTCCTTTGCTGCCGCATCATTTGTTTTTCTTGGAAAAACGCTACACCTGCGTTTGTTGCCTATTCTGCTTACAGCCGGCGGTGTCGTCATGATCAGCCTTTTGCCCTGGCAATACCCGCATCATCGCTACATTGCAGGAGCTTTGATCGTACCGGCGATTTACACGGGTGCTTTTTTCCAGCGCCTCTGGGATATGAAATTCAAGCCGTTTGCTCAACTGCCTAAGATTGTCGTATGCAGCATGTTAGCCCTGGGCGTTCTGCAATATTTCTCACTGTGCTTCTTTCCCTATCCTTTTAGTCAGCCATCGTTCATGGTCGATTTATCAGATGCGCTGCACGCCAAAGCCAGCTCAATGGGCACTGTCGATAAGGGCAAAGCGAATCCTGTGCCTTTTCAAGACTGGGGGCACCAGTGGGCTTTGGAGATCATCGGTAAACGCGATCCGAATCAACCTGTGTGGTTGAACGTCATGGCCAATCATGTCGAGTACAATCCGCACACTTTTACGTTGCAAGGAAAAGCGATGGGAAGTCCGGTCCGGCCGACCAGTTCGCGCACCTGGACTGTGCTTGGTGACACGGTGACATACAGTCCCGAGTCGACTTTGTACTATCAGTGGTATTTGCTTAAGTCCGGATATGCGGGATTGCGTTTGCTTAATCCTGAATCGGAGAAAGCAAATGCCGATATTCTCAAGTTCGTCAAAGAGTCCGGCAAATTCGAACTGATTGCAGTCAAGAAAGTGCCGGACGGCAGCGAGATTATGCTCTACCGGCAGAAGTAGTCGAATTTCGACTCTCTTACTTTCTCGTAGGCACTTCGTTCTTGCGGAATTTTTTCAGCCAGTGCGAAACGCGGAATCTGAAAGAGCGGACGAAAAGCAGGTCGTAGAGCCACTGATCTAAACCTGCTGAGATTGATCGGCACTGATCAAGCGTTTTCTGCATGCGTTCGATCTTTTCTTTTCGATGACTAAGTTTGAACCCTTCAATTGATTCTTCGTAAGCTTTGATTACCTTGTCTGCATTCGCTTTACGGCAGTGGTTTGCCAGTATGTATTGGCGGGCTTCAGTTCCGAGTTTCTTATTCAATCCGTCGTCTTTGAGCAACTCAATCAGTTTCGTTGCCACCGCATCGACACTAAAGTCTCCTGGCTGATGCATAAACTCTTTGCTGGAGAGGAAGCCCAAATCGGAACACTCTTCTTCCACTACTATCGGCCTTCCACAAGCCAGTGGCTCCAAGACTGCATAGGGCGCCAGTGATTTCCAATCGAGGATCAATCCGCAGACGCTGTTACGCCACAGTCCAGGCATAAGCAAACGGGCCATCACATGGTTGATGACCATATCGCATTCGATGCCTGATTGAGCGAGTGCTGTTTTCATTTCGCTCTCGCTGCTTTCTGAAAAAATGTCGTGAGCAACAATTGTCAGCCAGAGTTCGGGGACTTCTTTTTTGACTCTTGTGACTATCTGGCTGACGAGAGTCTTGTATTTGTCGCTCTGTATGGATGAATGAACTAATAGCGCTGGTCTGCCTTTTGTATCGATGGCCAGCGGACCGTCAGGAGAAAATAGGTTGGTGTCAAGCGAATAATTTCGGCGCTCTATCCCTTTGCCGCTCACTTTCTTGTCGCCTACAGCGCCAATTGTATTCATGCAAATTTCCGATAGCGAATGGAGCGAATTCGAAATCAACTTTTCAAATTTGAATCCCGAGTCGCCTATCAGCTCCAGCTCCCTTGAAAGAAATTCTGGAGGGCTGTCATAGACTCGACCAACAACGGGGCAGTCTGCCATCAATGCTGGAATAAGGCATTCAGCCGAAAAGCTGGTTACATCGACGATGTCGAACTCTGTGCTTTCACTGGCTTTGAGAAAAGCATTCCAGGAAGCGAGATTGATATTCATCAAAACTCGAGACTGTGGCAGCGAGTGCGCAACCAGTCCTCGCTCGTGCCCGTGGCTTCGCCAATCTGTGCGAATGACTTTGATGCCGTCTTGAAAAGTTTCTCCAGGTGTCAACTTTTCCGCACAGGCAATCACTTCAATGTGGCAACCTCTTTGACTAAGTTCCTCCGCCAACTCCATTGCATCGCGACCTGGACCGTACCAGCCGAATTCCGGTGGATAGTGCGGAGTAATCATGCAAACTTTAAGTGGTTGCTTGCTCATCATCGCTCAGTTGTTGACCACAAAAACATCGTAAATTTCCGCTTGCGGAAGAGAGATTCGTTTCAGCGTCTCGAATGTCTTGCGATCCACTACCGCCAGTTGTGCACTGGGAATGCACTCTTCTCCGTCTTTTGTATCAGCACGGTGGCGCAAGCTGCTCAGTCCGACATAGATTTTGTCTTTTGTAATTTCCATTCCGCGTGGAAAAGTGCCCGGAAAGGAAATCATTTTTCTTTCCTCTTTGTAGTGATAGCTAACGCCCTCACCGCGCGAATCGCAGACATAGACCGCGCCGTTTTCATCGCGTCTGGGTGTGTGCGGCGCTGAATAGCCATCAAATAGAGTCTCTTGCGTTTTCACATCGTACAGAATGCCGGAACCTTGCGTGCGCCCCTTGTATCCCCTGTAAGTCGTGAATTTGCCGAAAGCGGTTGCCACAATTTTTCCATCCCACACATCCAAACAATTGATGTGGCTGGAATCACCATAACCTTGCAGTGGCCAGCTTTCGCATATGCGACCGGTTATGTCGACAATGGCAACTTCGTTTGTTCCGGTCGATACGACATACAGCTGGTTGTCGATTAAGCGAACGTCGTGAATGTCGCCGAGCTTGCTGTTTATTATGGTTTTCACTGGCTTGCCCGGCTCGTATATGTGCAATGTCATGCATGCAGGCAGAATTATGGATACATATAGTCTGTTTCCATCGAGCCACAGACCACTGCATCCAGGCAAAGCAAAGCAATACAGCTTGCCTTTTTGCAGCAATACCAGTCCATCTTTTTCACCAGAGTTTGGAATCGAAATCAGGAGCGTATCTTCGATACCCTCATATTCGCTTGATTCCAAGACTTCGCAGGGAATCGTCGTTTTCAGAAACTCAGTAAGCAACAATAGGTTATCCTGGCGGATGCCGCGGGCAGCCGGTGCTGGCGCCTTTGGACTGCATACGTCTTAGGTCGCGCACAATTGTATCAACTGGCGATCTCCGGCAATTGTGGAAAACGTGAATATGTTCCGAACTATCACTTGAGCTGGATAAACTTTTTCTATATCTATATATAAATTCAGACCGCTTCCACAGTTTCATCACCCGCTTCGGCAATGGCCTTCTTTCGGCGGGCGCCATTTTCATCCGTCAACTCAAGGGATATCTCGTTCATTATCTCCCTGGCTTTACCCATCAAGCGCTCTTTTCTTTCCGGAGCAATTTCGGCCAGGTAAGTATCTAATGCCACCATCGGCGATGACACAACCGATTCGTTGAGTTGTGGCAGTCGCGCTCTCGAGTGGCTGACAACAATTTCAGGCAGAAACTTTGCGGACAATGCGGCACTGGCTGCCTTTCTGAGCAAATCCTCGCGCACATCCGGCAGTTGCGTCTGGTCGATCTTGTAGCGCAATCGCAGCACGCAACCAGGCAAAATGCCCGATTGAATCTTTTTGACAAGGTCGCCTGTCGGATCTTCCGACTTTGTGACGTCTATATCAAGCGTGATGAAAGGGCGCGGGTTGACCGAAACGAATCGCCACTTTGTATTTCCTCGTTCAAGATCAACATGAATAAAGCCTTTGTCCTGGCTTTCTTCTCCGAAGTCAACTCTTTCAAGGCTGCCGGAATAAACGATGATCGGGTTGTTCTCTTTGATCGTTTGGAACTTATGAACGTGACCCAGAGCAACATAATCTACTTTCGGATGGACAAAGATGTCGGTCGGAAAAGTCTGCGTATAGCCGATCAGCAGCTCTTCTTCAATTCCCGCGGTGGCTGTGTCGACAGTCATGTGGGCCGTCACGACCGTGGGAATCTCAGGATCGAGCTCCTGAAAATAACCGGCCAGCAGCAAACGAACGTGATCGACAAGAATTCTGTCTAATTCTTTTGCGGACTTGTCAGCATATTTGTCCAGGGTCATCAATTGATGCTTCGTCAAATGCGGCAGTCCGACCAGCTGCAGCGGCCCGTTTTTGGTTTCAAGCTTTATTGAAACCGGCTGATCGACAGTTATTACACCTGGCACCTCCAGGCTCTGAAAAACTGAAAGCGAGTGGCTGGTTGTGGAGCGCAAAATTTGGTCGTGGTTTCCCACCACAAGGATTGTCTGGATCTCTGCCTGGGAAAGGCGTTTCAATTGCCGGGCAAACATCTTTTGATAAACCGGCTCGGGCGAGGCATTGCGATAGGCGTCACCGGAAAACAGGAATACATCGACCTTGTGTTCGATGGCGTGATCGACCACTTTCGAGAGTGCTTCGACAAAGTCTTCGAAGCGGATATTCAAGCCCGTGACAGGATTCACTCGTCCGTGCGATTCGCCGGAGCCGAAGTGAATATCTGAGACGTGGACGAGTGATGGTGCCATTGGTCGTTGGTTGGCGTGAAAGCAGTTGGAAATTCTTCTTGACCTAATCATGCATTATAAGCATCGCGGTGATGTAAAGAGTTGCTTGAAAATGTTCGATTAGCCCAAAAATGAGCGTGTTTTTCTCTAAGTTGCAGATAGTGGAATATTTCTAACCCCTGATAAATGCACAATTTCGTCTTTTGCTGCGAAAATTTGCTTCTGCTATTGAGGCACACACACGGCTGTGCGATGCCATTTCTAGTTACGGGGAGTCGGCGCCAACAATGCGCCCCTGCAAATAAGTGGCTGAAAACCAACTTGTTTCGATAATCTTGCCGGTCTGCAATCAAGCGGACCATATTGGCTCGATTATCAATGAATACGTAAAAGCGCTTGAAAAAGTTCAAACGCCGCACGAAATTATTCTTGTCACCAACGGTTGCAAGGACAATTCGCCTGAAGTCTGCCGGCGCCTTGCCGAGCAAAATCCAGCCATTCGCACCTTCAACACTGAAAGCGGCGGATGGGGATTGGCTGTGCGTCTTGGATTGAAAGAAGCAAAAGGTGATTTGATCTGTTATACAAATTCGGCGCGCACTTCGCCAGAACATCTAGTTTTGCACATACTTTATTCGATTGCGTTTCCATCTGTGGTGGTCAAAGCCAATCGCAAGATAAGGGATAACTGGCGCCGCCGCCTTGGTTCGCTGATTTACAATCTGGAATGCCGTGCATTTTTCGATTTGCCGACCTGGGACATAAACGGCACTCCCAAAGTATTTCCCCGTCATTTCGACAAGCTGCTTGCGCTCAAGCGAGATGATGATTTGATCGATGCTGAATTCAATTGGATATGCAGGAAAGAAGGCTATCCGGTTATCGAAGTGCCCGTTCTGTCAACCAAAAGGCATGGTGGCAAATCAACCACCAATTACGGTTCGGCGATCAAAATGTACTGGGGCGCGTATGAACTGTGGAGCGAGGGCAAAAACTAATGGCCCGCCTGCAGCTTCCTCGAAAAAATGCTCGCAAGAATTCTAAGGTCGATGAGCTGGAAGCCCTCTGGGCGCGCCATAGCGCCCAGTGGCGAGATACGGCGCAAGTGGCCAGCCTCTGGAAGGATGCCGAAAATACAGATCCAGAACTCCTGAAATATAAGGTCAAGGGTGAGTTCTTCGAGCTTTTGAGCAAGCTAAAAGTTTCCCTTGTAGTCAGCCGTGAGTACGAACATCTGCTTTTGTGTCTGTCCGCAGATGGTGGAAAGCCGCAGATTTCCTATCTTCCATTGCCACACCCGTCCGGGGTCGCAATTGATGAGAGGAAAAAACGCGTTTATGTCGCCAGCACACGCAATCCCAATCAATTGCTGGAGATGCGCCCACTGTCGGGGTTTCTCCCTCGTCTAGACGTAGATCGAAAGTTATTGCCAGCGGCAGAAAGTCCGCTCATGGTGACACGCAGTTTGTACTTGCCGGGATGTGTTTATATGCACGATCTGGCTCTCATTGACGGCATTTTGCATGGTAATGCTGTTGGCCACAACTGTGTTATTTCAATTGATTTTGACGAGGGGTTCAAAAGAGTATGGTGGCCCAAGTGTATTGAAACAAGCAAAGGCCCGGTGTTTGAGCAAAACCACATTCAGCTCAATTCAATCGCTGCAGGAAAAACACTGGCAGATTCATTTTTTTCCGCATCATCGACGAGCATTGCGAAACTCAGGCCTGGTGATGAATCCTATCCTGTGGACGGTCGCGGCGTGATTTTTTCCGGACGCACAAGAGAGCCAGTTTGCAAAGGGCTGACCAGACCCCATTCTGCGCGCTTGAGAGGCAAGCAGCTCTTTGTCGATAACTCCGGATACGGAGAAATTTGTCTTGCCAATAGCGCTAAGCCGGAACCGATCGCGCGCTTGGGCGGCTGGACCCGTGGTTTGTGCATCTTAGGCGATATTGCTTTTGTCGGTACATCACGCGTAATCCCGAGGTTTAAGCAGTATGCTCCAGGCCTGGAAGTCGAAAAGAGTATCTGCGGCGTGCATGCGGTCGACCTAAACACTGGAAAAGTTCTCTCAAGCGTCACCTGGGCTTCCGGCAATCAGATTTTTGCCGTTGAATCTATGCCGCAAAGCATGTCTTCGGCTCTTCCATTTTCTCTGAAACGTGACGGTGAACGAGAGAAGCTGGTTTTCTATGCGTATGAGACCGATTCGGCGCCTTCAAGTAAAAGAATGAAGCCGCATAAATCGACATCTGCGGCGAAAACTGGTAGATCTTCTAAGACTTTCCGGTGAGGCAAAATAATGACCAGTGATTTCCGTTTGCTGATGCTTTCCGCCATGTATGAGAATGGCGGCAACACAACTCACCGTTTTCTTGATGGGCACCCGCAGCTGTATGTTTATCCATACGAGTCTCAGCCCGGTACGCGCCTGGTAAACGACCATCTGGCATCGATGTTTCCTGTCAAGTATCGCTGGCCGTCTTTTGCGCTTGATGCTTCGCCGGCAGAAGATTACAAAGCGATCATCGACGAAGAATGCAAAGTGCGCGCTTTGACTCCCAAGGTCAGCAAGTTCAGACATATGCCTTTCGACTTCGCCGATCAAGAACGCCAGAAACTATACGTCGAGCATGTTGTAAGAACGGGTCGTTCTCGCGCCAATAACATGGCTGCTTTTTTCCAAGCCACATTTGAAGCATGGAAAGACTACAACCGCTCCGGACGTGAGGTCGTGCATGTCGGCTACAGCCCGATTATCGTTGTTGACGCTGAAAAGATTTTGACCGATATGCCCAATGCGCATGTTCTTCACGTCGTGCGCAATCCGTGGTCTGCATACGCAGATACGAAGAAGCGTCCCGTGCCGCATTCTTTGCAGCATTACATGTTGGGTTGGACCTTAAACCAATACCACGCGCTCATGTACAAAGAAAAATTCCCGGATCGTTTGCACATCGTAAGAGCAGAAGACGTGATGGAAGATCCGAAGAAAACGCTAGGCGCAGTGCTGGAGAAGATGGGATTGGAGACTTCCGACACTCTTAAAGAGCCAACCTGGAACGGCGAGAAGCTGGAGGAGATTTTCCCCTGGGGCACGATCAGGAAAGCAACTCCCGAAGCCAATATTGCTACTGCCAATGAGCTTTCCAAAGAAGAAAAAGAAGCGATTGCCGCATATACATTCCAATATCTCGACACATTCGACTATCGCTCGATTTTTGAGAAAAAACTCTTGACTGCAGCAAAGTAGAAGTTCAACACTTCAACTGAACTATTTGTCTTCAGCTGCAAGTTCGATTGAAACGTGCTCAATGACTGGCATTGCCTTGGTCAGTCCGGCGCGAAGTGTGTCGCATGTTTTTTGTGCACTCTCTACGCTCAGCCCGCCATCGACGTTGACGACCAATTCGACGCGCAGCCGGTGACCGGAAAAGCGGGCTTTTACACTTTCCACACCGCGCACTCCCGGTTGTTTCAGCGCGTTTTCACCAATTGCTGCCAGCAATTGAGGATCTACTTCATCGACAAGGCGTTTCACAATCGTGCCTGCCAATTCCCATCCCGCCCACAAAGTCAGGGCTGACATAAATAGGCCGACAATCGAATCGGTTTGCGGATATCCCAGCCAGATTCCGGCACAGCCGACCATGACAGAAAGGCTGGTCAGTCCATCCAGGCGCGCGTGGTAGCCATCGGCAATCAGTGCCGCGCTGCCGATTTCTTTGCCGATCTTGAGACGAAACATTGCCACTGCTTCGTTGCCTAGAAAGCCGATGAATGCAGCGCCAAGCACCGCATGGAGGTGCTGCACCTTTTCCGGATGGAACAGTCGCAATATTGACTCGAAGCCGACAACAAGCCCACTTACGATAATGGACGCCACAATAAAAATGCCGGCTAGATCTTCAAAACGTCCGAACCCATGTGAGAAGCGCTTGTCTGGTTGCAGCTTTTGAAGAAAGAAGGCCAACCAGAGTGGAAGGGCGCTCAATGCATCGCTGAAATTGTGGATAGAGTCGCCTAAGAGCGCCATGCTGCCGGAAAGTGACACGACAACGAATTGAATCACGGCAGTCAAAGTGAGAACGATCACCGACCATTCCGTCGCCATAATGCCGGATTCGGAGGTCAGTAGATATTGGCTGAGAGCGTCTTGCTGAGGATTCTTCTCTTCCGGACTGTTTCTTGGTTCGACGCTATCAGTGCTTTCAATTTCGCCAAAACTTTGCATATTTTTGCGCTGGGGGCCGACCCAGTCTAGAATAATCTCCTGTCTTATATAAACCCCGGTTGGGCCGTTCTAACCTGCCCTATATGGGGGATTGGCAGATTTGTCGGGCTATTTACATACGAGCGCGTGGCGCAAGAGGCAAACCAAATGGCAAAAAAGCGCTCACACAGAGACCCTCAACAAGCACAAGCTGTAAGAAGAGGGACGCTCGTCGAGATGACGATCACTTCCATGGCCCCGGGCGGTGAAGCTTTCGGAAAGGCTGACCAACTGCCCGTTTTTATTAGTCGCGGTGCACCTGGAGATGTGGCTGAAGTCGAGCTTTATGACGTCAGGAAGAATTTCGCAAAAGGCAAAATCGAACGCCTTATCAGACCGTCGCAAGACCGCACAGAGCCACCGTGCAAACTTTTCAAAGTTTGTGGCGGCTGCCAGTGGCAACATATTTCTTATGAAAAGCAGACCGAGCACAAGACAAGCATAGTCAAACAAGCGCTCTGCCATATTGGAGGTTTGCCCGAGGCAGTCGTCGAACCGTGTATTGGTGCGGAAGATCCGCTCTATTACAGAAACAAAGTTCAGTTTCCCGTCCGCAATCCGCACGACTCCAATCGCATTCTTGCCGGGTATTTCAAGCAAGACTCACATGAATTGGTCAACATCAAGCACTGCCCCGTACAATCGAAAGAGCTTGATTTTATGCTGGAAACCGTAAAAGAGGCTCTGGAAGAATATGATATCTCCGCCTATGACGAGCGCAAGAGAAAAGGGCTTTTGCGGCATATCCACGCCAGGCAGAGCAGAGCCGATGGAAACATTCTGTTGACACTGGTTATGAATTGCACCGAAGAAAGCGAGCCGGAGGCGCTTGGGGAGCTGGCTGAACTGATCATGCTTCGCGACGAAAAAATTGTCGGTGTGGCGGTGAATTACAATGACCGTCCGGGAAATCGCATTCTGGGCGATAGGACGCGAATGATCGCCGGTAATTCTTTCATTGATGAGGTTTTGAAAACATCCAACAGTCAGCTGCCGAGCAAGCTGCAATCAGGCTTGACGTTCAGGCTGTCACCGACAAGTTTTTTTCAAGTCAATACAGAGCAAGCAGCAAGACTGTTGGAAATAGTCTATTTACAGGCATACGGACAGCTTGGCGAAGGGGAAAAGCTCGAACTTGTTGTTGATGCATATGCTGGCGTAGGCGCATTTTCTCTTTGGTTGGCCCCGGGGTGCGAGCGCCTTATTGCTGTCGAAGAGTACACCCAAGCTGTGCTGGACGGCCGGCTTAACGCTCAGAACAATCAAATCAGCAATGTCGAGTTTGTAGAAGGAGATGTGGCTGGTGTTTTGCCGCAGTTTGCCGACATGGGCGAAAAGATCGATCTAGTTGTTCTCGATCCTCCTCGCAAGGGGTTAAGTCCTGAGGTGGTCAAAGCGCTTCTGGCTCTTTCCCCGCCCAGAATCATTTATGTCAGCTGTAACCCGTCCACCCTGGCACGGGATCTCAAATATCTGTCGCAAGGAAAGGTACCAGAAACTGCCCATGTGTCTAATAATGAAACGTCCGAAGAAGCCCCAGATGGCGAGGATATCGGCTTGGAGTCACCTTCTGCAGAATCTAGCGAAGGCAAGGCCGGCAAATATGGGTATAAAGCAGTGCGGATTCAACCGATTGACCTGTTTCCTCAGACCTATCACGTCGAATCGGTGGCAACTTTAGAAAGGGTTTTACTCGATGGTTCTCTCTAGCATTTGGAAGCGCCCCGATGGCTCACGCGAGCCTCTGCCGCCCAATCTGGTAGTCGTCCACAGGAAGGATATATCGCCTGTGGCCGTGCAAGAGATTTGTGCTTCTGTTGGCTGGAGCAAGCGAGAGCCCGAATTGATTGCCAAGGCTCTGGAAAATAGCCTGGCTGTGGTTTCGATCTGGGACGGTGAGCTTCTGATTGCCTTTGCCCGCGCAACAGGCGACAAAGTTTTCAACGCTACGGTTTGGGATGTGGTCGTGCGACCGTCTTACCAGCGGCGTGGGCTGGGACTGCTTGTCATGAATGAACTGCTCAAAGAGCTCGACACCTATCCGATTCCCTTGGTAACTCTCTACGCCGACCCTGGAACCGATGGCTTTTACAAGCGATTCGGCTTTTCCTGCGACCCCTCCGGCGTTCGGGGCATGTTCCGCGAGCGTTTTTAAGACCCAAAGCACCCCGCTTTGTAATTTCAATTGATATCAAATGAAATTACAGACTGATTGCCTGCAGGCCAATGCTTGCTTGACAACTGGCTTCGAGCTGCGAAGTTTGCCTACTCTTGTTAACGGAAGTTTGAAACTTCTGTGTAGCCTGAATATTTCTGGCTTAAGACATGGTAGAGTCAATGACTGCTTGCTTACACGCGCGCCGCTATTGGGCGTCTTGAATTTTGTTTGGGGGATTACGATCGCATGAAGGTCATATTGCAGCAAAACGTTCCGAAGTTGGGCAAAGCCGGCGACATTGTCGAGGCTTCCAACGGATATTTCCGCAACTTCCTGCAGCCGCGCTCCCTTGCCGTTCTTGCCACTCCTGGTGCAATGAAGAAACGGGAAGAAGATGTCGAAGTGCTGCGCAAGAAAGCAGAGAAAGCACATCAAGAAGCTCTCGATCTTTGCCAAAAGATTACTGATCATGGTCTTATTCGCCTCGGCGCCAAAGCTGGTGAAGGCGGTAAGCTCTATGGCAAAGTCACTAACAAAGAAGTCGCTGCGGCAATCCAAAAGGCTTGTGGAGTCGATGTTGACAAGCGCTTGATCAAGATTGAAGATATCGGCGCCCTGGGCACCTACAAAGCAGTTGTGAAACTGGCAACCGATGCTCAAGCCGAAATCAATATTGAAGTGGTAATGGAAGGTATGGAAGATAAGCCTTCCAAGCCAGCTCAACCGGTTGCCGATGCGGAGCCGACTGAAGCTTCAGAAGAAGACGAAATGGCAATCGCCGAGTAGTTGCTCGAAAAGTTCAAAAACATTAGCTCCGCCCCGGCGGAGCTTTTTTTCACCGCAACTGGTGGCAATTAGATTTTTGCTCGCTTGGCAACACCGTCCGAGATGCTCTGTTGGGCGCAGGATTGAAAGCCGCGCTAAAATGGATTTTATGAGTGGGCTCTCCTGACGGGTGGTTTTGTGATCAGCACATTTTTGACCAGAGTTAAGATGCGCACATTGCTTGTGGCAGCAACCTGTTGCATTACATCGCTTCCAGCGTGGGCTGCCCCTACGCCGACTCAAATTACGGAAGCTATTACCAGCGCAAAGATTTTGCCGGCTTCGGTTGCTTTGAATGCCCGATATTCGCTGGGTGAAGTATCGCTTTATATGTACCGTTCATCAAAAGTGTCAGACAACGATCTGAAAATCGATTCGGTTCTGATTACAAAAACACTAAGAGACAAGTTCGGCAGTGACATTAAGGCGGTGCAGCTCAATTTCTACGACAAGGAGAGTAAGGCACAGATCCGTCAGTGCACCGTAAATCAAACGCACGTCAACAGTTTTGCCGCAAAGCAAATTTCTCAAGATCAATTGATGGACATGCTCACCATTGCAAGGATGAGTGCCGGTGGAGGAGCGGGCGGCGGTAGTAGTGTGATCAGCGCGTCTAAACAAGCGGTATTGTCAGCGACGGTGGTTCCGGGATTCGAACAGAGAAAGCGAGAGATGACTCTTCTTAAGATCAAAGATCTCGCTGACAAAGACGGCAACTATCAGGAAATATTCTCCATGTTCAAGAGAATGGAAGCGCTAGTTGCAGCTGGACAGGTCAATTCGATTCCTCCTCTCTACAATGATATTGAGACAAAAATATTGGTCGAAGCCTCTAAGGCTGACGAGCGTGGTCGCGCCGATCTGCTGGCATCGCAAGCCCGTCGTACACAAGCACTTGCTCAAACAAATATTCTTTCCTATTCTCCACCCTGGGGCTTCGGTTTGTGGAGGCGCACAGCTATTTGGAATGCAATAAAGCGTCTGAACGAGCGTGGTAATGATGTGTCGTCTTATCTAGTGGCACTCAAAGATACGGTGGATAAGCCATTGAGTCGTGGTGACAATGAGGCGGTTAAAGCAGGAGTGATCCGGCTGGAGCAGTCGCTAGGCCTTCCTGGTGGATACACCTGGTAACGGCTTCCTCTTCTGCTTTTTTTGGGAGACAAGAACTGTCAAGCCAATCTCTACTTAAGGTCATTGACATGAACCGGAGGATGGGTGGGCAGCTAATCCTCACTGCAGTCAATTTGGAGATTGCCTCCGGCAAAATTTTGGCGATAATCGGACCTAATGGTGCAGGTAAGACCACGCTGATGGAGTGTGTTTCAGGACTGCAACCTCATCAAGGTCGAGTGGAAATCAATGGCGGCGAGGTTGCAGCCGATTCCCGTCATCAGTTTATCTTCTATCAGCCGGACCAGGTGTTGCCGTATCCGGATCATGGTGTTTATTCTACGTTGGTCTTTTTTCAATCAATGATGATGGCGGCAAAAGACCGCCTGGATGAAATCATTGGACGTTTACGCCTGGAAAGTGTTCTTTCGAAGTCCGTGAAAGAGCTGTCTCGCGGGTATCAAAAGCGTTTGCTCATCGCTATCGGTCTACTTTCCGCGGCACCGATTTTATTGCTTGATGAGCCGTTTGAAGGGCTGGACATCAAACAAACCAAAGAAGTCGTGAGTATTTTGCAGAGTGAAAAAGAAAAAGGAAGAACGCTCATTTTGTCCATTCACCAAATCGCGGATGCTCAGAGAATAGCTGATGAGTTCTTGCTGCTCTCACAAGGGAAAGTCCTGGGCAGTGGCACGCTTGCTCAGTTACAAGAGCATTCGGGGCTTGCCACTGGAAGTTTGGAGGACGTTTTCGTCGCTTTAACGTGAGCAAAGCCAATTCCAATTTCACGATGCTGAAAGCGCTATTTCTCAAGGAATTGAGAGAGTTGGCCGCGGCAAGATCATTTTGGGTAATGCTTCTGGTGCTTTGCCCTCTAGTCGGTTTTAGCTTCGTGGAAGCAGTTTTTCTTTACGCCCACGCCGGCCAGTCAATCATTGGCGACGAAATATTGATGGCGCGTTTAAGTCCTCTTGATGGCATTGTCGTTCCTACTTTTAGCGCAATGTATTTGAGCGAGGTTTTTCTCTTTCCTTTTGTCGTTATCCGTATGCTTGGAGTTGAAAAACAGTATGGGTCGATTAAGTTATTGCTGCAGATATCACCTAGCCTAGTTGTACCGCTGGTGGCCAAAGTGATGGTAGCAATGCTTGCTTTTATTCTTTCGCTTGCTCCGGCGCTGACAGCATTATTTGTCTGGCATTCTTTGGGTGGATATCTCTATGTTCCTGAGGTTGTGAATCTTATCTTCGGGCATCTTCTTTTCGCTCTATTCGTTATCTCTATTGCTTTCTTTGCGGTTGCAGTTACGGACTCACCGCAGACAGCGGCAATTGTCACTCTTGCATTTACGATATCTTCGTGGGTTCTGGAGTTTGCAGGCCAAAATCAAAGCACTTTAAATGCAGTCAGTTGGCTGTCCGTGACCAAACATCTGCGACTTTTCGAGTCTGGGCTTTTTAGTTTGCAAACAGTCCTTGGCTTCATCCTTGCCTCACTGTTCTTTACAGGACTCGCCGGGATTTGGCTGAAAACCGGCAAGGACGTGATTCATAAACTAAAGAAGTCGGCTGTATTTTCGCTTGTGTTTGCCTTCGCAGGACTCCTTGCATCGCAGGCGCTTTATTTCCAAGACTTCAGTGAAAACCGCGTCAATTCCTTCAATCCGAAGAATGAAGCCGAGCTGCGGAAGATAAACAAGCCTCTCAAAATCACCATTCATTTGAGTCCCGATGACTCTCTATCGGTAGATTTCGAGCAGAATTTCTTGAGCAAGCTAAGGCGTGTAGTGAAGGACGTAACTGTTGTCTACGTTGCACCGGTTGAAACGGACGGCAAACAAGAAGATCCCAAATTTGGTCAGATTCTCTATGATTACAATGGCATCCAAATGCAGAGTCACGATGTTGGAGCTCCTCGCGCTCTTGAGACACTGCACATGATGACCGGCACAAGTCTGGAAGGAGAAGTCGCTTCACCTTATCCTGGACATCCGTTGAAAGCCGACGCGAGCAATTATCGTTTGCTCTTTTATGTCATCATGCCTGCATTTGTCGTTCTTTCCTGGTTCGTCTGTCACAAATCAATGCGCAAACCGAGAGGAATAGTCATCAGTGCTGAAAAGTAAGTCAAAAGTCTACGTGCCGGCGGTTTTGTCGATGCTTGCTGCACTGTATATAGTGCCTTGCGTGAGTGTTTATCCGACTCCCAAAACTTCGCAATGCCTGGCTGCAAGCCTCGGGTTTACGGAGAACTTTGACAAAGAAAAATTAGGCCAGGAACCGAAGAATTTCGCTTCCCTGGTCGGCAGCTGGTATGTAAGCGACGATAGTGGAAATAAAGTCTATTGCGTCGATGGCAAAAAGTGGTCAAAAGGAAAAGTGGCTGTGGGAGTGGCTGACAAGTCGCGTGCCATTTACGGAAATAGATATGCCGAGTTCTTAGACCGCGTTCAAGCTTTCGCCTATTTCCCTTTGACCGTGTATAAGCCGGTCGATAACTTCAAGAACGGAGTTATCACTTTTCGATTCAAAGGCGTCACTGGCCGAATAGATCAGTGCGCTGGCATTGCTTTCAACATCAAACCGAACGGTGATTACCTTATCTTTCGAGCGAACTGCCTGGAAAATAACATAGTTCTCTGGAAGTATGAAAAAGGCAAACGAACTCCAATCAAGTGGGTACAGAAGGTCGTTACGCCGCCTGGGCATTGGATGACTCTGGCGATGGGAATTAGAGGACGCAAGATCGAGGGCTTGCTGGATGGGAGACCTGTTTTTGCATATGAGCATACTGAAGCGATCGACGGAAAGATTGGACTTTGGTCGAAAGCAGATAGCGTCGTGTACTTTGACGATTTTGTGGTGAAGCCGGAATGAAAAGTCTTTTCCTGCATGCTGCTTTCGGAAAAAGGGCATTTCTTGCTGGTTTGCTGGCACTTTCATTGAGTGCTTGTGGCGAGAAGAAAAATCCGGTCCGCATTGTTGTAGAGCCCCCTTCTGTGCAAGTCGTAAAGGTGAAAGCGACGACGACAGCAGCAAAGAAACAAGTCACCGATCATGAGATTGCCCGCACCGACTGGATGTATAGCATCCAGCCAGAACTCGACATTGCCATCAAAGATGAGCGAAAGCAACAAGATGGGTACCATGTTTGGATTACTCTTACCGGTGTCAAGTTGAAACTTGCTTTGCCAATCAAAACCTACGTGTCAGAGAAGGCGCCCAATGATGTGTTAAATCATGAAAAAGGACATGTAGAGATCTGCAAGAGAATCTATGAAAACAGCCGAGAATACGCTACGAAGGCTGCAAACAGTGCAATTGGCAAAACCTTTGAAGGGTTCGGGACCGATCGCAAACTGGCTTTGAGCAATGCTTTGCAGATCGCTGCACAGGAGGTTACCTCTCCGTATCGAAAGGATACATCCGCTCTGGCCGATCAAGTGTCATCAAATTACGATTTACTTTGCGAGAAAGAAGATCGAACAAGTACCGTCGAAAAGACGGTTGCAGAAGCTTTTGCGTCATCTAGCGAATCTTCCTCCGAGCGATGACCTGCGCCTACAAAGTGTGCAGACAGCAAAAGAGCCAGGTACGCCTGGCTCTTTAACCGTCCCGAGTTGGGGGATCATCGTTGTGCGTTTGGTGGGATAAGTCCTTATTTCTTGAAGTGTCCTTCGGTTAGACCGGCAGAACCCCAGCTCCAGCCACCACCTGCGGTGGTGATTTCTTCAACCCTGAAGCGTATTGTGACTGCAGCACCATTCTGTAGATATTGAGGCGGCATACTTCCACCGGTCGCTCCGGGGAAATTCAGTCCCAATACTCCTGGTTCGGCAAAGTCATCGAGGTTGTGCACTGGAAGTGATGTGGTTGCCGTGCCGCCACCATTTTTGTGGTTGGCGCCGGTTCCCATCACCCCGTATTCACCGAGCTTGACTGTTCCGACATTGCCATTCATCGCGATTGCTGAATCAGGCAGAGCGGAAGGTAAGCAGGCGATCCATTTGTCAGCCGGGTTGCTGGCGATATAGGTTCCGTTCACAGGAATCGGTTGTCCAGCATGTTGACCACCCAGAACATCGCCCCAATCACGGACTTGATCTTTCATGTAAAGTGCCCAAGGCGCTTTCTTGTTGCCGGTGGTGGCATCGATTTCGTCCAGTGCGTCACCGCAGTCCATATAGACCTGGTTTTCAGAAAGTGCCAAATAAGGCTCTTTTTGTGCCCCTGTTGTACTGAGCTGAATCACCCCGTTTTGATCGATAACGAATTTATAGAGTGTGTTCTTGTTGAACTTACCACCTGGAAGACCTGTGCCGTTGACGAACGCAACAACTGAGTCGATGTTGACGTTGTTACCGCCGCGTCTTACCCAGTCATAAATTGCGCCTGCAAGTGCACTCGCCGGAGGCATGCTGCCGGAGCCGAAAGACGAGCCACCGTCACCAACAAGTGTTCCTCCGGAACCGGGTCCGTTGTAGTCACCGCCTTGGGTTGTGAAGATCTCTGCAGGGTTGATGTTGTTCAACATTTGGGTCCGCGAGAGCAAATCGGCGATATGCGCAATAATTGCCGGCCAGTTGTTATCTGGGCAGTCGAGCGTAAGGAGACCAGGTGCTGGTCTTGGATCCGGGATACAAGCAGGCTGTGCGCAAGCCAGTGTGTGAATGACGCGTGCAGGTTTAGATGTATCGCCGTTTTCAAAGTATTTCTGATCTGCTTCTGCCATCACGATAGCGGGAATGGCGTACGGCAAAGGAAGAGTTGCTTTGAATTTTTTCGCATCAACTAACTTGATAGAGTTGCCGGCGCCAGTGAACACGAAGTTTTTGCCATTATATGGATAATTCACATAAGACATGTACCTACCGTTCTGTGTATTGGCACCACCAAGCGATGCTTTTGATTCTGGCTGAGGAACTTTGACTGTTGTTTCAGAACCACCATCAAGGCATCCCAATGTCAGCTTGAGCGAACCATTGACGTATGCGGAACCGCTATTTTGTCTGACATTGTTTTGCTTGTAGGCGTTTTCGGCACTTGTGTAAGGTTGAACCAAATTGCCCTGAATGTCTTTTGCGTTCGGGTCGCCACCAGGCAACAACGAATTTTGCAGCAGTGCCGTCAGATTATTTTTGGAGGTCATTGCAGCGTTATAGTCTTGATCTGCAAGATACTTCCAGGTATTCATCGATACTGGGTTGCCGCAAACCGCCGATACTTGATCTCCGAGGATCATGTCGAGGCGGATTGTCGCCAAGATAGTGTTGATGCTGTAGACCGGTTGATAATTTCCGTCCGGCGCTTTCGTCAAGGTGCCGGTAGGAGCATAGTCAGATAGACTGACCCATCCGAAGTGGTCATCCTTCACGACGATGCACCCAAGATCCTTTGCCGCTGCGATTGAAGCAGCTTCAATGGCAGTTTTTTGTTCCTGATTTCCGCCTAAGAGCCTGGTGTAGGCTAAAGCGAACAGGAGCAGCGCCAACAGCACACCGCCACAGATCGCGCCCACTAGCGCAATCATGTTGCCGCGTTGCCGTCTGCCTTGCGGCATAGCTGGCAAATGGCCCCTCTTAGTTTTTCGCATTTGTCATCACCTGTTGAGATTGATTGGTGAAATGTAGGTCCGAGTAATGTCTGGAACGCTTACAAAAGAAGGCAGCAACCTGGCATAAAAAGGCCTGACTTCCGCCGCATGCTACAAGCTTAACTTTCGTTCAGGCGTGCTGTCAAGAATCCCCCGCGCGGGGGAGAGTGCCAACTGGCTAGGGTTTGCGAGGTTTGCGATAGCCCCAAAAATCGATTTTTTTGACAATTTTTGGCTCAAAGACTGGCTTTCGATCTATCCATTTGCTGAAGCAGTTCTCGAAAGTCTGCCTGGTATATCGATTTGGAATCTTCGGCTCTACCCGTTTTGGGGGACGAAAAACGCAGATTGCCATGTAAGTCTTTCTCCGAACATTCGAATTGGCAAAACTGAAAGAGTTCTGCGCGAAGTCACCGCTACAGTCCGCTAAAGAGCATGGAGAGATTCGGACATTTGTGATAGAAAAGCGTGATATGAGATTCTGCGCTCACGCACTATTCTTGCCGACCTTTCTTTTCATTGTCTCTCAGATAGTGTCTATCTGCGGCGCATTTGAAACACTGGCAGCTTTCGATGCCGACGGCATCAATGACATGAGCCTGGAAGACATTGTCTTCATAGATCCATTTTTAGGCTCTCATTGCGAAACCAAAGCTGTAATTGCAATTCGAGCCGACGCCTCCGGATGCCTGGTGTCTCTCGTCAAAATTCCATTGGCGTTGCTTCTCAGCCCGCCTTTGCGGAGTTTGCAAGAGCGCCCGCCTCGTATCGCCTACCGAGAGCCACCAGGCAATCTGTGGCTGTCCAATCGAGTTTTACGGATTTAAACGCACCCTGTAAATGATGAACGTCTTCGCCGGTCGCCACGTTTTGGCCTGGCGAATTGCGCAGCAATGCAGCTTCATTTTGCATTGGCGCCGAGTCGAATTTTATAGGTATCAAAATGATTGAAAAACTGATTGCGTTTTCGCTGTCGCATCGGCTTCTTGTTTCCGCCGCAACTCTTGCAGTCATAGCAGCCGGTATTTTCGCGATGCTCAATTTGCCTGTTGATTCTTTTCCTGACGTAAGCAACGTTCAGGTGCAGATAATCACTGAGCCGGAAAGTATGGCCACCGAAGAGGTCGAGGCCCTTATCACTTATCCGATTGAAAATGTTCTGAACGGCTTGCCCAAAATCAAGAAAATCCGCTCCAATTCGTCATTTGGTTTGTCCGTCGTAACGGCAATTTTTGAAGATGACACTGATGTTTATTTTGCTAGAAACCTGATTCAGCAGAGGCTTACCTCACTTTCTGGAATGTTGCCCGAGCATTGTCCTCAGCCCACTCTGGGTCCGGTAGTGTCGAGCTTCAGCCAGGTCTATATGTATTACCTGACCAGTTCGCACCACGACCTCATCGAGCTGCGAACCATTCAGGACTGGGACATTTCCAGGCGTCTGAGATCTGTTCCGGGTGTGGCTAACGTTGCGACTTTTGGTGGCTTTGTCAAGCAGTATCAAGTCATAGTCAATCCGCGCGAACTCCATGGCTACAAGGTCACGCTCAACGAGCTGGTTGCCTCAATTTCTCAAAACAACGACAACGCAGGCGGAAACTTCATCGAGCAATCAGGCGAAGAAGTGATCATTCGCGGAATGGGAAGAATCAAGTCGGTTGAGGACATTCGCAATATTGTCTTGAAAGAAGTAAACGGTACTCCGGTCACAGTCGGCCAGGTTTCCAGAGTGATTGTCGGTCAGGCCTTCAGGCGCGGCTCCGCCTCGATGGACGGCAAAGGCGAGGTGGTTACCGGCATTGTCTACACACGCAAAGGAGTAAATACAAAAGCTGTCGTAGAGAAGGTCAAGGAGAAGGTCGAAGAGATCTCGCACAGCCTCCGCTCCGACGTTCATATAGTCCCCTACTATGACCAAACCGAGCTGGTAGACAAGACAATTGAAACTGTCAAAGAGATTCTGATATTCAGCGGCGGTTTGGTCATCGTCGTGCTGACTGCAGTTTTGTTGCACATTCCCAGCGCTCTTATAGTCTCGATCATCATTCCTTTGTCGCTGCTCTTCAGTTTTATATTGATGAAGTATTCAGGACTGACCGCCAACCTGATGACACTGGGAGCGGTCGACTTCGGCATTATTGTTGATGCAGGCGTGGTCTTGGTGGAAAACATTTTCCGCCATTTGTCGCGCGCGTATAAAGAATATGGTGACGACTTCGATCGCCTGGAGGTGATAAAAACTGCATCCATCTCGGTGGCTACGCCGATCGTATTTTCGATTGGCATCATCATGTCTGTTTATTTGCCGCTTTTCGCGCTGGAAGGCGTTGAAGGCAAGATGTTTCACCCGCTTGCTTTGACCTTTATGTATGCGCTTGCCGGCTCCCTGCTAGCGTCTCTCACGGTTATTCCTGTGCTGTGTTATTGGGTCATGAAAGGGCCCGTGAGAGAGAAGGAAAATCCTGCTCTTACTTTTGTGGTTGATCGCTATGTGCCTCTTCTGAAGACGGCAGTAGCCAATCCGAAGAAGATTCTTGCCGTGGCCGTTGTGGCTCTGGCTCTTAGTTTGGCCGTATTTCCTTTCCTCGGTTCAGAGTTTATCCCGTCTCTGGATGAAGGTCCGATTCTGGTGCGCATCAAGATGCCGGCTAGCATTTCTCATACCGAATCAATGCAGACGGTCAACAATATCGAAAGGCTGCTCAAGTCTTTCCCTGAAGTTGCCGTAATCGTTTCGCGCACGGGTCGGGCGGTTACCGGACCGGGTCTGGATGGCGTTGATTCTACGGATACTTACATCAGCCTTCATCCAAAAGACAAGTGGACAACGGCAAAAACAAAAGAGCAATTGATTGATTTGATGGCTGAAAAACTGCATGAAATCCCCGGATTGATGTTCAGCTTTTCGCAACCGATTGCCGATATGGTGGACGACTTGATCGCCGGTATTAGGGCTGATCTCGGCATAAAGATCTTTGGCGATGATTTAAACACTCTGGCCAGTCTTGCTGCCAAAATCGAATCGGAAGTTGGCAAGGTAAAGGGTGCAGCAGATATGCAGCACGAGCACTTACTGGGTTTGCCGGAATTGAATATTGAGCTTAAAAGACCTGTTTTGGCGCGCTTCGGACTCAATACCGATGACGTTCTCGACATCATCCGCGTGGCTCTGGCCGGAGACCGCGTTACTGAAGTGATTGAAGGGACGAAGCGGTTCGGGCTGCTGGTCCGTTTCGAAAAGACTTATCGTGAAACACCCGCGCGTATTGCCGACGTTATGATCGACACGCCCAAAGGTGCTCGCGTGCCGCTCGATCAATTGGCGAAAATTGAGTTGGAGAGAGGTGCGGTGACTATAAACAGAGAGGACGGGCAAAGACGTACTGCTGTCATGGCAAACGTAAGAGGGCGCGACTTGGGTAGTTTTGTCGCCGAGGCGCAGAGCCGCGTGGAAAATAACGTACATATTCCCAAGGGCTACAAAGTTGTATGGAGCGGTCAGTTCGAGAATCAGGAGCGAGCAATGAAACGTCTGTCGATCGTCGTGCCGATAGTTCTCGTCCTCATTTTTGTGCTCCTATTTGCCTCATTTAACTCGTTCAAGAACGCAGGCTTGATCATGTTGAACGTTCCTTTTGCAATGAGCGGTGGAATTCTGGCGCTGTTTCTTTCACATCAGACTTTGTCAGTTCCAGCCATCATCGGCTTCATTGCCCTGTTCGGTGTGGCAGTTCAAAACGGCGTCATCATGGTGACTTACATAATGCAATTGGAACAAAGGGGGTCAACGATTGACGAGGCTGTTATTCGTGGCGCGCAAACGCGACTGCGACCGGTGCTTATGACGGCACTGGTCGCGACCGTGGGCTTATTGCCGAAGGTGCTTTTTCAGGGAACGGGAACAGAGGTGCAGCGCCCGCTTGCGACAGTCATATTGGGTGGGCTTGTAACAGCAACTGCATTGACTCTGATCGTCTTGCCTGCGCTCTATAAGCTGCTCAATCAAAAGAATGGAAAGAAGGAGGCGGCAGTCTGACTGAGTTTCGCAATCTAGTCTGCTGAACTGTCCAAATTCTTGTCGTCGAATGCTTCGGCTACATGCGAGCCGTCAGCTTGTTTGCGCAGAATTTCAACTTTCTGTTCTGCGACTTTGAGAAAGGACTCGAGTTGCGTACTAAGCTCCATTCCTCGCTCGAAAAGGCTCAGTGCACGCTCCAATTTGATCTCACCATCGAGCTCACCGACTACTTGCTCGAGTTCCTTCAATGAACTTTCAAAATCTATTGTCTTTGCCATCTCATTCACCTCCTGTTTTTTCCATCACCATTTTTCTTCAACTGATTCAATTTTGATTTTCAACTTGCCGTCATGCAGCAATGCTTCCAATGTCTCCCCCGGCTCCACTTCGCTAAATGATCTGACTACCGACTTGTCGGACTTTCTCAAAACCGAAAATCCGCGGCTGAGAACATTGAGTGGGCTTAGGGCAATCAGCTTTTCACGGCTTGTTTTCAATTTGTGCTGAGCTGATGAAATCTGCATCTTGAGCCGAGAATTGAGAGTTTGCCTGTGGGCAATCACTCTTTCGGTCAATCGCTGAAGGCGTTCGCTGTATCTGATCAAAGAATTGAGAGGGCTCAGCCTTTCGACTTGGCGTCTTGCCGAAGTGAGCTTTTCAGTCATTTGCGATTGCAAGCGTCTGTCCAAAAGACCCCATTTGTCCATTAGCTCGACTGTGCCTTTTGCAACAAGCTCAGCCGCGGCAGTGGGAGTGGGCGCGCGCATGTCGGCGACCAGATCGCAAATGGTAACGTCAGTCTCGTGACCGACGCCTGATATGACCGGCACCGCAGAAGATAGCACCGCACGAGCAACTATTTCCGTATTGAAAGACCAGAGATCTTCAATCGAGCCGCCGCCTCTGGCGACGATGATCACATCGACATCCTCAATTTCAGAAAGAATCGCAATTGCTCTGGCGATTTCTTCGACGCTGCCTTCGCCTTGAACTTTGCATGGCGAAATGAGGACATTGACCGAACGGTTGCGTCTCTTTAGAGTGTGAAGGATGTCGCGAAGAGCTGCTCCGGCAGAGCTAGTAACAACGCCGATACGGCGGGGAAAAATTGGAATCGGGCGTTTGCGTTCTGGAGCAAAGAAACCTTCCTTCTCCAATTTTGCTGCTAACTGATCGAATGCAAGTTGCCACTCGCCGACACCGACCGGTTCGAGACCGGTGACGATCATTTGATAAGAACCGCGAGGCGGATAGACGCTGAGTTTGCCCCGTGCGACCATCATGAGGCCGTCTTCCAGTTTGAACTTGATGGAAGAATTGGCATTCTTGAAACAAACGCACGGCAATGTCGCGTCCTGATCTTTGAGAGAAAAGTACCAGTGCCCTGACGGATAAACTTTGGCATTGGAGACTTCGCCTACTACATAAATGTAGGTGAATGAACCTTCCAGGGTGTCCTTAATCAGACCGGTCAGTTCAGAGACCGTCAAAACTGGCTGCATTCGACTGACTTCGCGAGTAACGAACAACGCCCTTATCCTCATAAGGTGAAGTGATGAATTTTCGGGTCACGTCTTATTAGACGAATGAGCCGCCGAAATAGTTCATCGAAAAACATATTCTATCTAAAGGATGGCGCTGAAACATTTGCGGCTTCCGCTGTAATCCACTCCTTATGCCAGGAGTTGCCTGTTGACTACCGGGCTGCTCTTGTAAATTATGCAAACAGCTTCCAAAAGCCGATCTTGCCCTCGAGCTTATAAGTAGATCGGAGCCTGGTTGATGTCTTTTGTATATCTTCTCGGTATTTTTCTGCTTCCTTTTATTGTCTGGAAGTGGCTTGTCGACAGGGTTTTAGCCCTGTCGTATCGGGAAGAAAGAACTTGTAGAACATAAAAACCGGGCAGTCAAGATGTGATTTCATTTGACCGCTTAAATTGTCATACTATATATTGGTATGACATACAAACGTCGGGTATCTTTGGTGGAGGGGTGCTTCATGCACAGAACTTTGTTCACGCCTTCTATGGTTGAGGCTTTTCGCATCTGCAAAAAGGCATATCGAATCGGTCAAGAGCACTATGCGGAAGGAACGAATTCAGCTACGGGTCGATTGAAGAGTCTGACCAGAAGATTCATTTTGCGCGGACTTGCAGAGATCAATCGAGGCAAGCTTCAGGACGTGAATCAGGTTCAAAAGTACATGGGGCAACAATGGCCCGTGGATATTCTGGGTATTGCCACACAAGAGCGAGATCGCAACACTCGTGCATTCTTGTTTGCATACAAGACGCTAACTCGCTATGTGAAGAAGCCATACAAACCCGACGGTGCAGAAATCGTTGGCGTTGCTCAAAAGGTGCGTGCAAGAGTTCCGCATTTGCGTGTGTATGTTGAGGACACAATGGATCTGATGCTCTGGTATCCGCACGAAAAACGTCTTGAACTTGTGGACTACCAGCTAAATCCGATCGCTCACTATGATCCACGTTGGCCGTCGGCAACGATCTTGGTGAAGCAGTACCTCGCCGAGAGACTGAAGATGCGCTTTCCGTATGAGAGAGTGACTCTCACTTTTGTTCGTGCAGGTACAAAGGAGCATCAGCCGGTCAGTCTTACTTTGGATGAAAGCATCTTTGCGTTGCACTGGTCTGAACTGGTGAAGACTCTCGAAGCAATGAGAGAGGAATCAGCAGGACAGGGTGAATGCCGCGAAAGTTGCCGCCATTGCGAAACTGAAGCCGAAAGCAAGGGCGAAGAAATGACCGTCAGCGAGACTTTCTCGAAGACTGCGTAGGGCAAGGCTTATTTTCGCAGATTCCATCTGCAGCACCACAAGCGGTGTCAGGATGACTGTCGTGTTTCCCGAGCACGGACGGTTATCCTGACTTCTGCTTTGAATGGGGGATAAACACAGTCCAGTCGATTGATTACGTGTTGTTAAGCTTGTTTCCTGGCAAGCAACGCTGCGCATATCCGATCTTCTTCCTTGTCGCTTATGATCAAAGGTCAACTAGACAGGAAATGGACCATGACCAGAAATCCCGGCAACCCTGCACAAGCCTCTGAAGGTTCTAATAAGACAATCTCTAAGGATGGTCGGATACCCGTCGACCTCTTGATTAGTCCTATTGCCGAGCTTGTCACTGCCGAGGCGCATGACGGTCCAGTGCGCGGCGAAGAGATGCGAGACATAAGGCGCATCAGGAATGCCGCAATTGCGATTAGCGGCGGACAAATAATTGCCGTTGGTAGTGCCGACGAGATCCAACATGCGGTTGTCACCGATTCGAACACCGAAATCATTGATGCTCGCGAAAGTTTAGTCAGTCCCGGCCTCGTCGATGCACATACGCATTTGATCTTTGACGGTAATCGTGCTGACGAATTTGTGATGCGCAGTCAGGGCAAGACTTACACTGAAATAGCTGCCGCCGGTGGTGGCATAGTCAAAAGTATGAGGGCTACTCAAAACGCTGATTTAGAGCGGCTTGTATCGCTTGGTCGCAAGCGCGTGGAGCGCATGCTTGAGTCGGGAACCACTGCCCTTGAGGTGAAGACCGGATACGGTTTGGAAGCTGATAGCGAACTACGAATGCTGGAGGCGATCTACCGCCTAAAATCCGAATCTGCGCTCGATATTGTGCCCACTTTCATGGCGGCACATGCGATACCACCCGGCAAAGAGCGCGAAGGATATGTAGACGACATCGTCAATGATATGCTGCCGCGCGTGGTGGCAATGGCCACAGAGCAAGCGGAGCGTGAAGGCGTGCATGTAAGCCACATGCTGCCTTACGTTGACGTTTTTTGCGACAGGGGATATTTCACGCTGGAAGATACGCGCAAGATCTTCGGCGCAGCGATCAAGTTAGGGTTAAAACCTCGCGTTCATTCCGATGAATTTGTCAATCTCGGTGCCACCACATTGGCCGTCGAACTGGGTGCAGCAAGCGCCGATCACCTGCTTAATGTGAGCGACGAAGAGATAGCCCTTTTGGCGAAGTCATCGACTGTGGCTGTGCTTTTGCCCGGTACGTCGTTTTATCTCAATCTCTGCGAGCATGCGCCGGCAAGGCGAATGATAGAGGAGGGTGTAGCGATTGCACTCGCCACAGACTATAACCCTGGCTCGTGCCACATATCCTCTTTGCCCTTCATCTGGGGCTTGGCCTGTCTGCATTTGAAGATGCTGCCAGAGGAGGCCCTCACGGCGTTAACCGTAAATGGTGCCTGGGCGATCGGGCTCGGATCGAATATTGGACAGTTGAGACCCGGCTATCAGGCCGATGTCACCATATACGACGTAAAACAATTGGAAGAAGTCCCCTACAACATTGGTTGGAACCCTGTTAAACAGGTGATAAAGAAGGGGCGGACTGTCTATAGCAGATAGATACACTGGGGTGTCTTTGTGCCACCACCGGTAATATTTTATTTTCGGGAAAAAAACTTTCCTGATTTGCTTGTCTTATTATCGGCTTTAGTTATAATTCTAGAGGCGCCACCACGGACGGGGCCATTTCAGAAAAGACGGTTGGTTCGACTGCAACAGGCAATGAGAACTGACGGTTTCCTGGCAAGTTTTTAAATCCAGAGCGGGGGATACGGACTGATGGCAGAGAGCATGCGCAAACAGGAAAACCCAGAAGACCTGGCAGCGCTTGAAGGATTTGAAGAGTTTTTTGAAGGTGACACAGAGTCCGCAGTCGAAGTAACCGCCGATGCCACTATGAGTGGTGAAGTTATGCAGCAGCAAGTCGAAAAGCTGCTTGAGCGCATGACGGAGTTGCTTTCGTTCAGCGTTGATCAAAGAGTGGAGTCGGCCAGAATGGCGACGCAACTCATAGATAATCAGCGTCAACTGATTGCTACGCAACAGATTCTCATTCGTTTGATGGAACGTTCGATCGACCTGACTCGACACATCAGCTCGATTGAAGAAAAATTGCCGGTACTCTTCGAACTGCCCCGCACGGTTGAGAGCATCCGCCAGCGCCTAGTGCAGATGGAAGGGGTCGAGGTCGAATAGTCGACTCGTCCTGAGAGTCTGGTCTTAACGCGTTTTCTGGCCAGTTCAGGCAAACCAGGTTAATTTATGTGGTGGTTCTCCCACTACTGGCGTTTTCCACGTATTTACTTTGAGATTTAAGATCGTAGTATTGCTTGGACGGCGCCCGCACAGTGACTGGGACCGTCTGAGGAGAACTCGATGGAGCCTGGCGGTAGCGAACCCGGCGGTTTTAACAGCGGCGGACAAGACTTCGGTTATGTCAGCGATTTCGGCTTTGACCACGATCATCACGATGGTCATGGCGATCACGGGCACGGAGACCACGGCTTCGATCACTTCGGTGATGACCATGGCGGTGACCATGACCACGATCAGGACCATGATCACGACTCTAGTCATCAAGGACAGGGTCAGGGGCTGAAGAGTCTTATCGCCAAGCTGCTCGGTTTGGATAAAGATGCAGGCGCGCTCGGCGGCGGTGAAGCAGGTGGCGAAGCTGGTTCGCATGGAGCAGAACCCGGAGCTCCTCCGTCCCAGTCGGTAATGTACAGCAGTGCTCTTGCAGGAATCAGTCTCTCCGAAGCCTTTAAGGGCATTCGTGTTACTCCCAACTTCCTTTATCTATGTTTGTTTTCCGGATTCACTTTCTGGCTGTTCGTTGTCTATTGGATCAGGCATAACGAGCCTCTGGCCAACCAGGTGCTTGGCACATACAACAACACCACTCGTCACGCTGTTGATGACAGGCGGCTTTTGAACAGTGTCAAAGATGCGATGCCCTTCCGCACCTCTTCGACATTCGGCGACATATACACGCCGAATGTTCCTCACGTCGCACCGGTTAAGCCAATCGACCAGGAATTGATGATGAAGGCGAACAATGCGCGCCCGATGCCTGCCCACTCAATGCCGGGTGCAGCCCCTCAAACATTGCAACAAAAACTGCTCAGCACCGCTGCACGCCAGCCTTATGAAATGAGTGCAGCCACTTCGCAATTTGCCAATCAATTCGTCAATCAAAGTGTCAATCAGGCGCAGATGCACGCAGGTTTTCCCCAGGCGCAAGTGCAAAGACAGACGTCGTATTCCACCGGCAATCAGTATTCCGCCGGCAATCAGTATCAGGCTTATGGGCAATCACCTTATGCCGGGAGCTATCCCAATACGATAGCTACAGCCGGTTCTTATTACGCAATGCCTCAGCAGGTAGCCGGTCAGCCGATGTATCCGGTCGCTCAACCTTTGCTGGCTGCTCCGCACGGCATGGGTGAGGCGCAGCAGCAGTTCGGCAGCGCCATGCCGATGACGCCCTATCAGAATGCTGCGCCGACGCGACTCAAGATGATGATCAATCGCTGATATTTCAGACTCTTTCAGGCCTAAGGAGCGGATTGCTCTAGCGTTCAGGCAGGTCGAAATTTCTTTTGGCAAGGGTGTCCAGCTCTTTCAATTCCGTGGCGCTGAGCGCTTTCAGTTCGGAAGCGGCGAGATTCTCTTCGGCCTCCTGTGGGGTCTTTATACCGGGAATCGTGACTGAGACTTCTTTGAGGGAAAGCACGAACTTGATTGCTGCTTGCGTTAGAGTGCGTGAGTCCTTGCGCAGAAATTCCAGTCTCTTGGCTGCTTCGATTCTGGCCTTTATATAGTCCGGCGGCCAACTTTGTCTGACATCGCCTTCTTCAAAGGTCAAATCAGGTATCTGGGAAAATTTTCCTGTAAGAAAACCATTGGCCAGAGGCTCTCTGGCGATAATCGCACAACCAACTGAAAAGGCGGCAGGCAGGAGGGTTTCCACCGGTCTGCTGTTAAAAATATTGACGGGAATCTGAATGCAATCCGGTTGTGTTACAGCAAGGGCCGTCATTCCTTCAATAGGATCGAGAATCGAAATTCCCCAGGCTCGAATCTTTCCCTCCCGCTTAAGCTCTTGCAAGGCGTTGTAGGTGCTTTCCTTCTTCAACAGCCGCAAGGGTGGGTTGTGCAGTTGATAAATGTCGACGTAATCGGTTTTCAACCTATCTAGGCTCTTCTCGAGCGCAAAGCGTATGTACTCTTCGGTGAAGGTTTGAAAACCTCCCCCCTGATAAAAGTCGCTGCCGACCTTTGTGGCGATTATTACCCGATCGCGTTTGCTCTTGAATGCCTTGCCTAAAAGCGTTTCGCTGTGTCCAAACCCGTACACATCGGCGGTATCGAAATAGTTGCAGCCCAAGTCCAGTGCTTTGTTAATCGCTTCCAACGAAACTTTGTCGTCGGTGGACCCATAGCTGTGACCGTGTTCATTGCCACCTATCCCCCATCCGCCGAAGCCGACTTCGGAGACTTTTATGCCTGAACTGCCGAAATCTCTGTATTTCATGCACCTATGTCAGATGTCTTTACGAAGTTTGTCATAGCGATAATCCGCTCACGCGGTATGAAAAGCCTGATGGATAGGCGGGTTTGTTTCAATCTTTCACCTGTGAATCTTCACACAAGTGCTTCATTATTCATGAATACTGTCACAAGTTCGAAGATCAGTGTATTACAATAGCCGATTGGCTGACGGGAACTCTGGAGACCGAATTTTACTGATGGATGTTTATGACATAACCATAGTCGGCGGTGGTCCGACTGGCTTGTTTGGAACCTTCTACGCGGGTCTCCGTGGGCTCAAGACGAAAGTTATCGATGTCTTGCCGGAACTTGGCGGACAATTGACTGCGCTTTATCCTGAAAAGTACGTCTATGACGTAGCGGGGCACCCGAAGATTCTCGCTAAGGACCTGGCGAAGAACTTGGGCACTCAATCGCAGTTGTTCAAGCCTGCTCTTTGCCTCGGCGAGAAAGTGCTGAACATGCAAAAAATTGAAGGTGATATCTGGCAGGTCGTTACTGACAAGACGCCGGAACACTACACCAAGACAGTTCTCTTGGCTCTGGGAGCCGGTGCTTGCGTGCCCAAGAAATTGGATATCGAGTACGACAAGAACCTCGAAGGTGAAGGAATTTATTACGCGGTAAAGAACAAAGAGAAATTCCGCGACAAGAAAGTACTGATCGTTGGTGGTGGAGACTCAGCCGTAGACTGGGCTAACGAGTTTTCTCAAATCGCCAAGAGCGTGACGCTCATCCACCGTCGTGACCAATTCCGCGCTGTGCAGACATCCGTGGAAGAGATGAAGCGCAACAAGATCGATATCAAGACTTTCTATGAGATGAAGGAAATCCAAGTATCGAACGGCAAACTGGACGGCGCGGTCATCTTTGATAATCGCACCGGTAAAGAAGAACAGATGGCTATCGATGCAATCCTTATCAATATCGGATTTGTGATCAACCTCGACTTCTTGAAAAGCTGGGGGATCAAGATGGAAGGCAATGCTATATCCGTCAATGAAAAGATGGAAACGAATTTGCCGGGTGTCTACTCCGCAGGCGATATTGCTGCCCACACTGCTAAGCTGAAGCTGATCGCCACTGGCGCTGCTGAAGCGGCAACTGCAGTCAATTTTGCGGTTACATTCATCAATCCGTCGGCGAAAGTGTTCCCCGGACATAGTTCCAACCTCAACCTATCTATCTAGGCCTGTCTCAGGGGTAAGCACAATTTCGAGGCCCGTCTTTAGACGTCTTGAGTATATTCGTGCGTCCGTTTTTCGCAGGGCTGTCTGAGATGCCTGGCTAGGCAATGGTTTGAGACATTCCCGCTGCGGTCTGATCTGATTTCTCTTTGATTGATGCTGGTTTGCGAGAGATTCGGCTGTTTTTTCTATTTGAAAGGAAGTTTTGAGTGTGCTTTGGAAGCTCTAAACGCTAAATGTTGTATACGCGAGGCGCTGCTACGCTATATGTAGTGCCATACAAATGTAGTATAATGTTTTTACGCCAGCAAAATTGGTCGAGCTTCGAACCGCAAGACCATGAAAATTCGTAGGGCGAGTTGGAGGGGCCGTATGTTTTCGCAAAACGCCCTTAAGGTTCTTGAAAAACGTTACTTGCTGCGCGATGAGCACGGCAGTTTGAAAGAAACGCCTGAGCAATTGTTTAGACGGGTGGCTTTTGCTGTTGCTTCTGCTGAGAAGGAGTGGGGCAAAACTGATGTCGAGATACAACAATTGGCTGATCGCTATTTTCAATCTATGTATAGCTGCTCATTCATGCCCAATTCTCCGACTCTCATGAATGCAGGCAAGGCAGGGGGCCAATTATCGGCATGTTTTGTGCTGCCTGTGCCAGATTCACTCGAGGGTATTTTCGATACATGCAAGAATGCCGCTCTTATACATAAGACCGGTGGCGGAACTGGTTTTTCATTCAGTCGTTTACGACCGGCCAACGATCGGGTTGCATCCTCAACTGGAGTGGCTTCCGGTCCGGTAAGTTTCATGACCGTGTATGACGCTGCTACAGAGGCAATACGTCAAGGTGGTACCAGGCGTGGTGCCAATATGGGAATGCTGAGAGTCGATCATCCCGACATCGAGGCATTTATCTCTTGTAAGCAAGATACTGACAGGCTCAATAATTTCAATATTTCCGTCGCTGCCACGGATAAATTCATGGACGCGGTGGAAAAGAATGAAGCCTTTGATTTGTTGCATCCGACTTCAAAGAAGAAGGTCCGCTCTGTTAAGGCGGCCGATTTGTTTTCCAAGATTGTGGAAAACGCTCACGGTACAGGGGAGCCTGGCCTGATTTTTATAGACAGAATCAATAATTCCGACCCTGTTGAAGAGGCCTTCGATGAAAGAGGAAATGCAATTCCTGGAACAGAAGAAATCGAAGCTACAAATCCCTGCGGCGAACAACCGCTCGGCCCTGGCGATGCGTGCAATTTGGCCTCGATCAATTTGGCAAAATTTGTCGACCGTCAAAAGAGAGATTTCGATTATCCGCGTTTGAAAGAGCAAATAGAGCTCTCCGTGCGTTTTCTCGATGATGTGATTTCGGCGAACAGTTATCCTCTCAAATTCATCGAAGAAGCGACTCTTAATAACAGGCGAATTGGATTGGGAATCATGGGATGGGCGGAAGCGCTGATTCTAATGGGCATCGTCTATGGAGACGAGGCGTCGGAAAAGAAAGCCGACGAGCTGATGCGTTTTATGAATGATACCGCCCATGATGCATCTGAAAAACTTGCAGGCGAAAGAGGAGTCTTTCCAAATTGGCAGTACAGCCGCTGGAAATCAATCAACCGGCCAATGCGTAACGCGACGGTGACGACGATTGCACCAACCGGTACCATTTCAATTATTGCCGGTACCACATCTGGTATCGAGCCTTTGTTCGCGGTCTGTTTCATTAGGCGTGTAATGGAAGGCACAGAGCTGATTGAAGTTAATCCGCTTTTCGAGGAAATCGCCCGTGAGAGAGGTTTTTACTCTGAAGATTTGATGCAAGAGATTGCTCAATCGGGCATCGTCTCCGGCAATGAATCGGTTCCCGAGGATGTGCGTCGGCTATTCGTTTGCTCTCACGACATCTCGTATTCGGAGCATGTGCGAATGCAGGTAGCCTTCCAAAGGCATACAGACAACGCTGTGTCCAAGACTATCAATTTCCGCGAAAGTGCCAGTGTCGAGGAAGTCAGAGAAGCTTATCTTTCAGCCTGGAGAGACGGTTTGAAAGGTATCACCGTCTATCGTGACAATTCGCGCCCTCGCCAGGTTTTAAACATTGCATCGACGCGGAAATCTGGAAATGGAGTCAGGCGCGGTGAGTGTTGCGATTCTCCGGACGAAACGGGAGGTGAAGAAATTCAATGCACCGTCACTTCTTCCTCTTCTTCAACGACGCTTGGCTCTAATGACTGCGCGAAACAGCCGCAAGCGGTCAATCCAAGACCAGGACTCGAGACATCGGAGAACGCACAAAAAAAAGCGCGAAGCGCTAATGCTGCGGGGACTGTCACAGGTCCCCAGGTTAAACGCAGCTTTTCCAAGTACATTAGTTTGAAAGCGATCAGTTTTCTTGAACCTTCTCAAGAGCCTCAGTTGTTCAATAACTCTAATGATCGGCAAAGAGCTATGTCTTCGATATCCGATTGCCCGGAATGTGGCTATGGAAGCGGATTCATGGCGCGGCAGGAGAGCTGCAGCCTGTGCTACTCCTGCGGTTATACTATGTGTTGAACAGGCCTGACTGCTGGAAAAAAGCAGATTTTGCGCCGGAGAACCACAGCAAGTGATGAGGGATCGGATGATGTCTATCCTGGTTGATCATGAGATTAAGCAAGAAGTAGCAGAAGGAAAGCTCATCATTGAGCCTTATTCCGAAGCGCTTATCCAACCAAATTCTTATGATGTCCGTCTGGCTGACAAATTCTCCTGGCATGAGGCCGCCGACCAGATCATCGATCCGTATGATTCAGAAACCGTTCTCAATGGTTTGGTTCATGTAACCGATGACGATATCGTCATCAAGCCTCAACAGTTCATTCTTGGCGCGACTTTGGAAGCGTTTTGCCTTCCTGACGACATCGTCGGCCAGCTCACCGGTAAGTCCAGTCTCGCTCGGCTCGGCGTCATGGTTCACGTAACTGCCGGATTTATCGATGCTGGTTTTAGCCATCCTCCGGCACAGATCACTCTGGAGATAGTCAATGTGGGCAACAGACCTGTGCGATTGCACGCCGGCATGTCTATAGCCCAGATGGTCTTCACACGTACCGCTGTCTGCAATACTCCCTATCACCGCAAGCCGAATGCTAAATACAACGGGCAACCTGCTGCAGCACACAGCCGCTATTACCTGAACAACACCGCCGGCGCCAAGTAGGCCAAGGTTTCAAGTTTTTAGCTGATAATCGCCTGGCGTTTCAGTGGAAACGATTTTCACTGCGTCTTTTATCCGAAATAGAGTATCCCGAGCTTTGGCGGGCTAATTCCAATTGCCCAGCCTGACTAGGTTTGTGCGTCTGATTAGCGATTGTTAATATGGGTGATGGGAATCCTCCCATGCCCCAGGGGATTACACGCATTGTTCCGGCGGTGAGGCGCCTCTAATATGTCTACAGTGTCAGGGCGAGCCGAGTCGCCCCCCCAGCGCAAGATTGGAGAGATTTCTGGAGGTTTCGCACATGGGTGGCGGACTTGAGTACAACCCTTACGAGCTGCAGCCAGCTGCAAGCCAAGACGATGCGGCGACGCAAGCCCGCAACGCGTCCTTGCAGGCTGATGCCAATTTGCAGCCGAGCGATTATCAAAGAGCCCAGTATCAACCAGGGCAAGTAGAAAAGCCTTACGGCAACAGCGGTCGTGCCGTGTACGGCGGCGACGTTCAACAGACTTACAATCCTGGTGTACAGAATCCTCAGCGTACTGCCAATAATGGGCAGTGGAGAGCGGTATATGGCGGAGATGTAGGCACCACTTACAGACAGGGAACTCCACAAGATCAAGCACAAGCGCAGAACCAGCAAGGGCAATGGAGAAAACCATATGGCGCTGATTCGCCGCTTGTAGTGCCGCCGAACGGCAATCAACAAAGACCACCAGAGCGTCCAGTCGTTCAACCAGGACAAAATAATGGTGGCGAAGTCGATCCGCTGACCGGTCAACCTCTTAGAAGACCGGCGCAGCCTCAAGGTAATCCATGGGATAGACCGGCCAATGTACCTGGTCAGCAGCAGCAGACCGGCGATGGCCGTCAGCAAAATCTGACGCCGCAGCAGCAAGATATCGCGAACAAGCGCAGAATCGTAGACCAAGCCCTGGACTACAACACAGTCGGCTGGGGCGGCAACCTGGTCGCCGGCGGCTTGGGCGGTATCGTCGGTCGTCACACCGTGCCTTGGATTATGGATAAGGTAGGCAGCACCGTTAAGTTGGATGCGAAGGCAGAGCCGACTACCTTTAGAGAAAGAGCTGTACGTTACTGGCAGGACAACCACGATCCGGCAAGATGGAACAGAGCCGATCTGGAATTCGCTAGAAAGACTCTCGACGGTGCTGATGGACTCGCCTCTAAGATGAAGGGCTTCCACGCGCCGACAATTGAAGCTCTCGAAACAGCAACCGAAAGAGCCAAATTGATGGAGCCGTTCACCAAGGCTTCATCAGTAGGCAACAGAACCGCGATTGCAGAAGCTCTAGAAACTGTAAAAGGAGCAAACACCGCTGGCAGTAAGCCTTTCTTCACAGCAGCCGAAATAGAAATGCTGGAAGAAACGGTTAAGAGCGGCAAGGTCCAAACCGGTGTTGTTGATGCCTTCAACGCCAATTCAGCTGTTCAACAAGCGGCCAAGTTGCGCCATGATACATTCCAATTCCTTGCTGATTCGAAGAATCCAGTTGTGGCAGCCAGCGAAGCGGTGCCGTCCAGACTGCGTACCGTCACTGATGCAATCAACGCTCAGAAGGGCTTGACCGAAGCGGGTGGAAAGGGACTTTTCACCGCCAGCGAAATGGCAGCCTTGCAAGAATATCAAACAGCCGCAAAGGCAGCTGGCGTCAGCGTTGCAGACGTAAGTGCCATGAGCAAGTTCAAAGAAACTGCCGGACGTTATGGAACCAGCTTCATCAAAGGCGCTGGTATTGCCGGCACCGTCATGATTGCCGACCACTACGCCGACAAGTGGCTCTTCGGTAAGAACCACGGCAATGGCATCGGCGACAGCATCAACTCAGTTCTCGTGCCTATGGCATTTTTGGCCGGACCGAAAAAGACAGTACCTCTGATTGCAACCAGCGTCGGTGCACTGGTTGTCGGTAAGACGATCGGCGCATCCCTGCCGGAAGGCGAGCAGGCAAAATACAGCCGCTACTTCCGTCAGAGCACAGGCGAGTCCCTCTTGCTCGGTGCAGAATTCTTGTTGCCGATGAAGGCCGCTACGGAATCCGGACTGAACTGGAAGCGCGGCGCTCTCATGGCCGGCACCTGGGCCGCATTCAGACTTAAGAACGCTATTCTCGATCCGGCGCCGCAGTCGGACACGAAAGACCAAGCATTCAAATTGTTGGGTGAAGATGCGAAGCGTCGCACCGACGGCTCCATGAATGATGCTATCAATAAGTTCGGCGCTCTCGGCGCCGGCGATGAATCGCACGGCATTATGGCCTGGACGAATGTCTTCAAGGAAGGCAACGGTAAGACCAAGGGTGCAAGAGGCGAAGCTGCTCTTCAAGTCTATCGCACCGAATGGCTCACCAAGCCGACCAGTCAGTTTGGCAGCATGCTGGAAGCCAATCGTGGCGCAGCAATTCTGACCACAGCATTTGCAGAGTCGCGCCTGGGACATGGAACCCACGTTCCGACCATCACCGATACGCCTACCTATCTATTGGAAGGCAAGAATCTCGATTTGGGCGGCAAAGCTGCCAGAGACTTCATCATTGCCCGCATCAATTTAGATAACGCCAAGAAACAAGTACAAGACAACCTTGGCAAAGAAATCGCCGGCAAGACAGTCGAGCAATCTGAACTTGCTGATATCGACAACGTGAAGAAGCGCGTCGAAGCTAACGAAGCGAAGATTTACGGCGAACACGATATGGCAGGGGCAGTCAAGGAATTGGCACATTGGGGGCAAGGTCTGAATGCAACGCACATGGCTAAACTCGAAGTCGATCTCAGAAACACCATTGCAGCCAATCAGAATTCCACAGACAACCGCTACAAAGCCAAGTTGTTCCGCGATCTCGCCACTATCTACCTGTCTAGCGCTTACGCCAAGCAAGATGGAGACCCGCAATCCGCATCCAAGTTGCTCGGCGGAGATACAAACTCAGGCCGTCAGGCATTAGATATGACAGGTCAGCAGCGTGGTTTCGACGGTGCTCTCGATTGCATCGCTCGTGCTCACCAACTCGATCCGAACAATCCTGACGTTGCCCAGCTCTATCAAATTGCTCAGGAAATCAATGCGAAATTGCCTAGCAATATCCAGAAGCAAATGAATCAAGGCAAGTACAACCCGCTGCAAATTCGTCAATAAACGTAAGCGCTCTAACTCAGATAATCCAGCTTCAATCATGAGGCGCCTGTGTGGCTGCGTCTTTGGCAATTCAATTCTTCAGTTCGGATTGAATTTGTTTGATGCAATCGTTGAGGTTCGATTGCGAATCGCTTTTGTTTAGATCGAGATTTGAGAACCAAGCGACTTTGTGATCGGATACCGGCAGGCAAGAGATGTTCCATGCCTGACCAACAAACAGGTCTTGGTCTTTTTTTAGAAAGACCAGGCTGTCTCCTTTGGGAAAGTAGCATTGAGCGCACTTGAAATTCTCGCGCGAGTAGATTTTGAACTTATCCGGAAGTTTTCCCTTGATCTGTTTGCTCAAGCGAGCAGTGGAGACTTCACCGTATGTCCATTTTCCGATTGTCTCTTGCTTGACAGGTTCATCGAGTGAAACGAGCGCGATAAATTCGGCACCCTTAATCATCTCGCGTGCTGTCGGATGATAGGCTTTTGCGCAAACAGCCGAAGCAGCAAGCGAAAAGGCAGTCGCAGTCAAAATCAGTATTTTTGACATTGCTCGGCTGGCCATCTTTCCGCTCTTCCTGGTTCGGTTTTGCTCTCTTCTCAATTTTAAGGTGCAGAATTGAACTTTTTTCCTCTTGCCGACGTTTTCTAATAGTAGGGCCATTTGGCTGAGGTAAATCTAGTACCGGAAAGGGGAGGAGGAAATGCTCACACCCCCTGTATTTCTATTGCTCGCGTCTCTGCAGTTCGCAGTCGGCGCGCTTGTTGCCGCGTGTTTTCAGAGCTGGCACCTGGTGATTTTTCCATCTCTCACTGGACCTCTCTTGGGCGCCTTGTTTTTATCTGAGGAAAGCATTGAGCTGCCAATCTCCTTAAGAAACCAAACAAGTGTATTCCTGTGTTCAATTCTGCTGCTGCTGCTGCCTGCGTTCGGATTCATCTATACGAGTTTGCGAACGCCACGTGCAGGAGATTTGGATCTGGCAAGATTTGCCGGTCGCCACGTGTGCGTAGAGGCACAGGTCGACTCGATTCTTCCTCAGCGCAGCAGCAAGAATGTGCGTTTGATATGCTCTGTGAAAAACGCCGGAAATCGCTTTAGAGGGCGATTCTCGGTTGAAAAATGTGACGGTGCCACCCTCTTATTCATACATAGAAACGCGCCCTGGTTAGATAAACTCTCACGCAAAGCACGCTTCCGTTGTTCAGTAAGAGTGGCTTCGCTGAGCGATTTCGAAAGCAACGGGCGACGCGGGTACGCTGTCTATTTGCAGCGCCTAGGTATTACCAGTCTGTGTTATCTCGAGCGGGGCGGCTACTTTTCTCTTTTACCGCAAGAGAGCAGTCTGTCTTTGTTATCGAGGATATGCGAGACATTTTGTGACTTTATCGAAGTGCAACGCAGTCGATTGATCGCTGCACATATCAGTAATCTTGGCACGGAGATTGGTTCTCTACTGGCCGCTATGGTGCTCGGTGAAAGGGCCGTAGGAGTGAATGAAGAGCTGCTTGCATCCTTCAGAAGTGTCGGACTCTCGCATGTGCTTGCCGCTTCAGGATTCAATTTGACCATTGTTACGCTCTCTACGCACTGGGTTTGCCGCACTCTAGGGCTTTCTGCAATACCGAGAAATTGCCTCAGTTTCGTTATGATGGCTGTCTTCGTTGCTTTTGCAGGCAACAGCTCTTCGGTAGTCAGAGCCAGCCTGATGTGCGCACTGGCGATCGGTTGCAGCAGCTTGGGAAGGCGTGTACACATTGCCGGGTTGCTTGGAGCCGCGCTTTTCATAAGCATTATCGTCGATCCTCTTTCAGTCGCCGATCCCGGATTTCAGCTTTCATACACGGCGGTTTCTGGAATCATTTTCATCGTCTCTCCTGTTTCAGAACTTTTGAAGTTGAGTGTATCTCGTGGTTGGCTGCGGTTGGTTCTGGAATGTCTAGCGACTGTTTTCGTTGCTCAAGCATGCGTATTGCCTTTGCAGCTCTTCTATTTCAAGCAGGTCGGAATGCTCTTTCTTCCGGCAAATCTGTTGGCATCCTTGGTTGTGACACCAGTTACGGTGGCAGGCTTTGCGTCATCTTTGGTGGTGTTGCTTTGCCCGGCGGGCACAATGATTAGCGGTCCAATCCTCCTTCTTGCGACCCTGCTTGATTGGTTTGCATCGCTGCCATTGAAGGTTTTGGTGTGGGCAGTTTCTCTCCTCTCATCATGTCGATGGGCTGTGCTCAGTTTTCCAGAGATTGGTGCCTGGGTTGTTTTTCTTTACTATTTGGTTTTTATATTGATTTCGGTTCGCCTGTTGAAATACGTCCAGTCTTTTCAGAAGGCGCAGGCGAATTCACGAATGGTCGCTGCCCTATAAAACAGAGAAAACGAGAAGAGGGATTAAGCAATGGATGCACCGAAGAGAAGCTGACTGTCAGCTTCTCTGGCGGCGTCTCTCGAAGGGGCTGGGTTTCCTACAGCTCGTATTTTTCAGAAAAGATTCGATGGTTTCGCGGTTGATGGAAAAGACTGGTGCCGTCTGTCCATCCTGCCGAGAATCTGATTGTTCCATCCTCCCCGCGTTGAATTGCAATCTGGGGGCGAGTAGCGAAGAATCCGCGCAACCAGACGTCGTTGTAGACGTAATCATTGCTTTGAACTATGTCTTGGAATGCTGCTTTCTGTTGGTCGTTTGAGAGTTCACTGTACGTCTTTGCCAGTCTGTCCAATTCGCGTTGTGCTGTTTCATCGCTGTAAGGTGAGTATTTTTGAAACGAGCGCAAGTCTTTTCTGAAGATTTCGAGATCGGCAGGATTACCGCGATTACTTTGATCTTCTGCGATTTCGCTTGGTCGCTTTTGTGCCGGTTCTGTCTTTTCCTTGTCGGCATCTGTTTTTTCTTTCTTTGTTTCCGGCTTGCCTGGCTGGGTTTCTGGCGCTCCTTTCGATTTTTCTTGTTCGCCAGTTTGGGGAGCAAATCCTTCGCGGTTGTATTTGCGCTCGAGTTCTGCTGCATTTCCCGCGACAAGAACATCCGACCTTACATACCCGCTTTTGACTTGGCGTGCTTGGTAGAATTTCCCGTCTTGTCCCAGTATGACCACGTTCTCAGCCTTTGTTGCATTGTCTCGTTTGCGTCCAATGGCAATAACCAGGTCATCATTTTGCAGATTTTTGTCACCATCTGCGGTGAGTCCGACAACTCGGCAGTTGCGCAGATTTGTCTTGTCGTCGGCAACATCGAGATTGGGTAGAACATTTCGTTTGATCAAACCGTCGGTTGCTCCTTGCAGTTCTGCCCATTTGAGAGAGTTCTTTTGCGGCGCGGACAGGCTGTTAAAAGAGTTGAGGTCTTGGGCGAAATTTTTCATGCTGTCTTGCGAGACCGTGTGTTTTTCCGAATCCCACTGCTCTGCAAATTTCTTTCCTTGTTGTGTTGCTTCTGCTCTTGTAAGCATGTATAAAATCCTCCTGCCGTCCTCAAAACCAATCAAGTCGGCTGGTTGCTGCCGATGGTTCCACGATATTGATTGCAGGAAACTTTTTTGGAGCGTACTTATGTCAATTTTGGGTCAGAGCATTAAATCGTCTGTTGTGAACGCCATCATGCGCCATTGCCGATTCAATCTCCTAAGAGGTCGAAGACATTCACTTTGCTGTAGAAAATTTCTGAAGACCTTGAGACTTTTGTATGCTTTGTCAGGTCGGGGAGCTTCATTTCATCCAGCTGCTCGAGAGCAATCTTTATCGTGGCAAGTTGATTGCGCGGGCGACCGATTGTATAGGTCGTTTCCATCATAAGAGGAATTCCTCCGAGCACAGGCAGATGCTCCATCTTTTTGAGCAGGTCGCACAATGCCTTTGTGACCTGAGGGGTTTGCAAGCAAATAACTTGCGATTTGACCGTCGTTTCGCCGCGTTTGCCCGGCAAATAGGGCATCTGCTTACGTTCATACATTCCCACTGTGCCTCTGTAACGGTACTCGTCGGCCGTAAATCCGCAGATAGTGGTTTTGCCGAAGAATTTCCAGAATTTTGGCTCCCAGTCGAGATCAGAGATTGTGTCCAAGGTCGTGACAAGGCTGTATTCGAATTTGGAAAGGGGGGTTTGGAAGAAACTCTTTCTGGTTGAGTTAACCAGAGTGACGTTTGGGTCTTTCTGCCTGGCATCGATGTATATCGTGCAATCCATCTTCTTGAGTCTTAGCACTGACAGTCTGTTGGATGCGTAAACATCGAGCGGGCCAAGCACGTGATGCGCTTGTGTCAGGTGCAAGTATGCGACTTTCGGCTGAGACCATGCCGGAAGGCACAGACACGCAGAGGCCGCTGAACACAGAATCGCAAAAGACAGGCGGCGGCGGGAGAATGGTTTCATCTTGATATGTTCTTCTGCATGACTTTCCTTAGCTTTGCAGATAATCTCGATTGTGTCATTATTGACCGGAACAGAAGCGACTAACCTTTCGGGAACGTGTCGGAAAAGCACAATGGCCAAGATTCTTTTGATTGAAGATGATCAGCAATTGGCGGCATCGATAAAAGAACAATTGGAAAATGCACAGCACGTTGTAGAGCACGTGGCAGAAGGGCAGGAAGGCTTTGATCGACTGAAACTGTATTCATATGACGTAGCAGTCCTCGACTGGATGCTTCCGGATATTGCAGGCATTGACGTGCTGAAGCAGTTTCGCGATATCGGTGGTGTGACGCCGGTTTTGATGCTCACTGGTAAGTCGGATGTCGATTTCCGTGTGCAGGGGTTTTCCTCCGGCGCCGATGATTATCTGACCAAACCGTTTGACTTTAGAGAGCTGTCCTCCCGTCTCAATGCGCTTTTGCGGCGCCCGGCCAATTACTGTCCAAGCAATCTGACTGTCGGTGATTTGGAAATAGATATTGCTTCCAAAGTCGTTCGGAGAAAGGGCGTTAAGCTCAAGCTTTTGCCCAAAGAGTTTGCAGTTTTGGAATTTTTAGTAAGGCGCGCCGACCATTGCTTTGATACGGAGGCGCTGCTCGAGCATGTGTGGAGTTCCGAATCCGATGCATCGGAAGCCGCGGTCTGGCAAACGATCAAGAGATTGCGAAGCAAACTTGATGTAGAAGGTGAAGAGTCGATAATCGTAAACGTAAAAGGCATGGGCTACAAAGTTGAAAAAGAGCGATTGCAATTTCGTGATTGACTTTTGGAAACCGGCAGCGGGCATTGTATGAAACTTTGGCATCGACTGGCTCTACTTGCTGTGATTCCGCTCGTCCTGCAGTGTTATCTATTGACTCAGGTGAAGACCGCGCAAGAAGAGCTGGATAGAGCGTATATCGAGGAGCGGCGGCAGAAAGACGTGGCGATCGTCATCGGCAAGGCCGTAAAGGCCGGCATGGATTCTCTTTCCGATATAGTCAGCTACAAGTCGAAGCGCACGGCTCTTAAAAAGGAGCGTTCAATCCATCATTTGGAAAGAATGAAGAAATTGCGTGAGGATATGGCTGCAATTGCCGGCACCGAACGGCATATGCAAGAAGTGCAAGCGGTTCTCTCGGAGATTGAAGAAACCGTTCAGTCAACTATCGACGAGGACGAAAACGATGTAAATCTGCGCGATTTGAGCAAAACGCTCCGGTTCACAAAGCTGGGGCGCAGCGCGCTTTCCATTATGGAACACGCTCAAATTCAACAGGAATTGAAGTACAAACAAATGTTGGTTGTCGTGCAGGCAAAGCGTAAACACTTCGACGAATTGGCTCTGCAATCGGCGATTCTCTGTGCGGTCGTGACGTTTGGAATTGCCGGCTACGTGATATTTTTGACTTCGAAGCAGTTGAAAGTGTTGAAGCAAAACTCTGAGAATCTGGCACGGGGAGAGAAGTTGCTGCCACAGATGAAAGGAGCCGATGAACTAGCCGATGTAGATAGAACGTTTCACTTGATGGCAAAATCGATTAAGCAATTGAGCGAGCGTGAACGAGCAATTTTGAAAAACTCAGGTGAGTGGATTTTTGCTATCGATTCCAAGCTGCGTTTTTCCTTCGTCAGCGATGCAGTCCAGAAGCTGCTTGGCGTGAAGCCTGAGGAACTCTTAGGGCTCTGTTGCAAAAATTGCCTAAATTTCTAAATTGCGGACAGCTTTTTGATAATCGCCCTCGATGGCAGCCAAAGAAAGATGCTGATAGAGTTCAAGGCTTTTTCGGTTTCCATGTCCGGAT